>Ga0214543_1006364_pt1 | contig 21045 bp, 13 predicted proteins | sample CNSS2metaG_FD_160094 | JGI IMG/M metagenome (GOLD analysis project Ga0214543, IMG submission 160094) | Root nodule microbial communities from cowpea collected in UCLA plant growth center, Los Angeles, California, USA - CNSS2 | ecosystem: Host-associated > Plants > Roots > Nodule | place: USA...
AAGAGGGGCTGGAAATCATCCTATAATGATAATTAAATGAGACTTAACCATACCATAAAGCCTAAATTCGTTTCAGCCCTTTAACCCAATCATAAGACACATATAAAAGGCAAAATTGAGGTGGAAAGGAGGGTTTATGCAATTATTTTCGTTTTGGAAGAGTGAGAGGCTGAATTGGGTGTGCAAGGGTTGAGTTGGAAGAGAGAGGTGGAAGCAAAGAATTTGGTGAACCAAGGAATCCCTATTCCCTTCTCAGTTTCAATCAAGTATTAGGTTAGGGGAGCTGAAATCCTATTCTTTTCGTATTGTTGTGATATGTATAAAATTCTGATGGGTTTATGCCATGAAATTTGAGTTATGTATGATGGAAATTAGGGGTTTGGGTGCTGTGACCATTGCTTTACAGATTTTTCAATTAAGTGTATGAATGTGGGTATTTTCTATACTATACAGATGGTTTGTGGTTCAACTTGGGTTTTGGAAACAAAACTTTTGCTCAAGTTATGTTTATATGATTATGCATAGTTTCTACATTGAATGGTATGAATTGTTGTGCGAATTGGGCAACGTTGGGTGAATAGAGTGCGTGATCAGAGTTGAAACCCTGCAAGTCTCACCCAAGTGAGTCCATCTCGCCTAAGCGAGAGTTGTAGAGTCCCGTTTTTGGTTCTGGTTCACGTTTCTCGCCTAGGCGACCTTGGACGGGGTTGAGCGACTTAGTCTCCCGCTCAGGCGAGAGACACTTGCCCAAGCGAGGTCGCGAGGAAACCTGGATGTTTTGAGCGCGACTTTTCGCCCAGGGGAGAGGTTTTAGGGTTCTAAGCGACGAGTATGCTCGCTTAGGCGAGAATGGCTCGCCTAAGCGAGGTCACGATGAGACTTGGTGATTTTGCTTATGGAATTCTCGTCCAGGTGAGGATCTTTGTGTGTTGGGCGACTTGAGGTCTCGCTCAGGCGAGAAGAGCTCGCCTAAGCGAGATGACGAGGTACAACCACTGTTACATGCTCGCTCGGGCGAGTTGGGCTAGCCTAAGCGAGGTCGAGGCTTTAGCTTGAGCGAACTGACACGGCTTAAGCGAGATTGGTGTAGAGTCATGTGTTTGTGTACTGTTTGTTTTTTATTTCCTAAAGGACAGGAATTATATGCTTGTGTTTGTGGTGTTTGGGCTTGAAGGACTAAGTCCAATAGGGGTCTGGGATGTGCTTGATGGTTGGACACATGATGGGCATGGAACTGGTTGAGTTCCCATCGGCTACTAGTGGGCGAGGAGTCCTTAGTATGGTAATTACATGTGTGTCGGGCGCACGTTGGGCAAGAAACTGTTATGTTCCCATCGGCTACTATTGGGCGAGGAGTCCATAGTATCGTGATTGCGTGCATGCTAGAGTCCAAGTCGAGAAGGCTTGGATGATTTACTATAAATGAGGAGTCTGTAGGACAGGACTATGAGTGGGATAGGCTCATAGGGTTGGACCACGAATGGGTTAGTTTCGTGGAAGCACAGTGAAGTCCCAAGACCTAGTTCATGTATATGACTCATGAAGGGATATGAGATCATGGTTGGGTAATTTGAAAACAATGGAATAATTATTCATGTTATTTTTGGGACGAATGATATATTTATTTCACGTATCTTTTATATATTGTGCATAGCTCACCCTTTCTGTATGTGTGGCGATGATCGGATAACTCGTTATCTAGGAGCAGATGATTTGACAGGTGGGCTAGGAGATGCTTAGACTCGGAGCGAGGGATAGCATGGGATTTTGTATATATGTTTATTATTTTGGTTTTGAGATAATTATGTAACCTTTTGGGAGCCATTTGAATATTATTTCAGTTTTATAAATTATGGACTCCTGTTTTTATTACATGTATATTAAAGTTTTGAAATTTCCCGTGTTTTTGGGAAATGGTATTATATTAAATGAGGTATTTAATTTTCTTTCCTATTTTATTTATTAAAAATTCGTAATATTCCTTAGGGATATTACAATGTTGACGATGACCCTATATGAAAATGGAAAAAATACGAATATTATTGGTAAGTGGAGAGTAAAGAAGTCCTACATGAGGAGTTGTCATGAGTATTTTGGTCTTCATCACCCAATTTTAATAAAAAAATCAATCTTCATTGCTAATTACATTTCCTCACAACAACCTTAACATAATACAATTATATTTCCATCACCATCACATTCTATGATGGGTAGACAATGTTGGCCATGGATTTTTGACAAAAAAAATTAAATCACAAATGGGTCAAAAGTGGGGAGTGAAGAACAATTAGGTGGGAAGTTATGTTGAATATTTTGGTTCACAGACCCAAGATTTTTAACCAATGACAAAGTTTATGGCCACCACAAATCTAACCTTTTCTTCTAAACAATGGGTTATCAAAACCATCAACGATGAACAACCATAATCTTTGTAATACAATAGAGGATACTTACAAAATAACGGTTTGTTCCCGTTGTCTCATTGTTGTGTGGAGGAGGTGTTCCCGTTGAAGATTTCTGCAAGCCCTAATCTCCAAAACCCTTGACTCAATGCTTCTTTGATTCTCTCTGCAAACACTTCCAAACACACCTTTCACTTGAAACCCAAAACTGGTGGAATCGTCGTTGTGGATGACTTCTACTGGTCGTTGTGTCCTCTAACCCACCGTCAAGTGCTTCTTTGCTTCTCTATATCAAGCACTACTTCTTTGCTTCTCTCTACTTTCTCTCTTTCTGTCTCTCTGTCTCTACATCCTCATCCTTTGCTTTTCCCAAAAAGAAATTTCTAACTACCGCACGTGCAGTGGTTTCTTTTCGTTAAACGAAAATTAATGTAAATAAAAAATGTCATGCCACGTTAGCCATGTCAAATTTGAGTTCAAAACCAATGTCCATATAATTTTCGTAGTGTTAGTGGTGTATGTGGTGAGAGAATGAGTGTTGTGAGGTGTGAGTCAGTGCAGTGAGTGCGTGAGGGAGTGAGGTGTAGTGAGAGGATTTTGTGTGCAATGAGCGTGCACGTGAGTTGAGAGGTGCAAGAGAGGGATTATAGGTTAGCGTTGTGAGCAGGTTTGGTGAGGTTAGTGTGTCGTGGATTGATGTGGGTGCAGGGAAGTAAGGTGCATAGATGGTTAGTGTTGAGTGGGTTAATGGTGAGAGAGAGTCTATTGTGTTGTGAGAGAAAAGAGTGAAGAGAGGTGAGTTACGTGAATGAGAAAAAAAATGTGGGATGTGGGTCCCACATGTGTATGTGTGAGAGAGAAGAAAAGTGATTGGGGTGTGGGTCCCACGAGTGTGTGTGAGAGAGAAAAAGAGAGTGGGATGTGGGTCCCACGGGTGTGTGTGAGAGAGAGGAAAAAAAAAGAGGGGGGTGTGGATAGAAATAGGGAGTGGGGTCTTCTTGGCCTCTTTGCCATGCCCTTGCACCTTCTCCTTCTTTCACTTTTTCAACATTTGTATTTGGTTTTCATTGACTTCCTTGCATGAAAGAGGTAATAGTGTAATCTTCTTACCTTGGAAGTTAAAAGAGAATATGTTGGTATGGCTATCATGGACATTTTCGTATTTTCATAGAATTAGTGTTTGTAGATTGTTTTTAAACATCACTTGAGTGTGATTGCATCATATTTTGAGTCATAGGGTCTTAGGTTAGCCAAACCTAGTGTTAAGAGTCAAATTTTACTCATTTAACCTTTAAATCGTGACATAGTTGATTTTAGAGTTGACTTTTTGAAATTCTTCCAAATTGAGTGATTTGACCTTGTGGAATCATTATAAATGCCTAATTACACTTGTTGGAAGTGGTCAAATACCAAAATTTGAGGTTTAGGGCCAATTGAGCAAATGTCTTAGTTTTCATGTTTTTTGTCATTTTAGCTTAGTTGTACACGTAGTGTCTAGGTAAAGCTAATCCTTCCACTTGAGCTTTTGAGTGCATGTCCTCTATCCTTAGGCAAGGTTTAATTAAAGATTTGAAGGCCTAGAAGTTCATATAGTAGCAAGGTCAAGTTGGTGGTAAAGCATGAAGTGTGCAAAAGTGACAAGTTTGACCTTAGAGTTGACTTTTGCCATTTGGTCCTCAAATCAAGAGCCAACCATTTGAAGCACTTTGGGACACTAAATGTAACTGGTTTGGGCATTTTTATTGCCAAAAATCTGAGAAGGGGTTGTACATTCGCAAAGCATGAAGTGTGCAAAAGTAGCATGTTTGACCTTAGAGTTGACTTTTGCCATTTGGACCCCAAATCAAGAGCCAATCATTTATAGCACTTTAGGACACTAAATGTTTCTAGTTTGGGCCTTGGGATTGCCAAAAATCTAATAGGGGGCTGCACTTTGAAGTTTGGGCTCATTTGGTGAGAGGTGGCTTAGTGTATTGTAGGTTTTAAGGTAGATTTGGTTTGGTGGCATGGGAAGACGACCCAGCAACCTCCTAGGGAGGTTGCAGGTTTCTTGGACCATTCTTAGACTGTTTTTTAACAACAACACAACACCTCATGTAGTGGACTCGAAATCCCCCTTAAAATCACTCATTTTCACTCCATATTTGCCTTTGGAAGCTTGAATAGCTCAAGCCTTGGTGAGAGGAATGTTGGGGCAATTCCTTGTACTCATTTTTGGTATTGTAATCTGGATTTGAGCTTCAATGAATGAAAATTTTAGTACTGTTCATTTGGCCTATGATTTCATAATGTTCATCATCATTTTCCACTAAACCACCACCTTGGCTACCAGTTTTTGAGATTGAACTCCACCCTACCTTAACAAATCTAGGTTTTGGAACCAGGCCTATGAATTGGTGTGTCCAAAAGACCTCTATACATCATTGTTTCGGAGTAAACAAGATGAATGGGTTGGATTCAAGACCAATGGTAGTAGTCAAGCTCATTTCACTCATATTTCTCCACTTCATTGCACTGTTGCTACAATTTCGAGTTTCTTTTTATTCCACCACTTCACGTTTACACACACCTTAGTTATTATTCCATTGAAATTTTCACTCATTTCTCAATCATTTTAAGTTCTGTAAATTCGTGCACACTCCTGGGATGATTCTGAAGCTATTCGAACCATCACACACCCATTTCCACCACCATTTCATCAATTCGTGTTTTCTGCATAATTTCATACTATGTTAATGTTCAATTCGAATTTAGCATTATTTTTGTGTTTTGATTCAACTTGTGGCTTCGTTTAGCTCCTCCTTCTGCTCCACAAGCTATTAGCATAAACAATTTCATGATTCCATGCACAAATCACCAAGTTCGAATCACACTTCACTTCCCAGTTTTTGTTTCTGCATAATTTTGTGGTTGCATGATTTGGGCGATTGTTGATGTAAATTGATATAAGGGTTTCATTCATAGCATCATGATGAAGCTTTCAGCACTTTTAATTGCATTTTTGTTGTATGAGTTGGTTGAATCAGTCAAAATCATGTTTCTGCTCAAATTTAGGAATTAGGGTTCTTGAAATTGGGAACTTTGTGTGTAGTGCACCAAATCGAGTGATTCTAGTTTCTACATGCAATTGAGATCATTTATAACCATTTTGCATCATTACATTTTCAATTGCATCATCAAAAGATCTCAATATGAGGTTACCATGCACTTGGCTCATGAACATGTTCTTGATTTTGGGCAGATTTCGAATTTGATGAATTTGGACCAATTTAACCATTGGATTAGCCTAGTTTTGATCATTAAACACGTTTTGAGCATTTAGGATCAACTAATTCATCATTCCCTACCATTTTATGCATTGCATGTCATGCATTCATGCATAGTTCATAACATTTCTTGAATTTGATGATTTTGAGTTTTATGTTTTCAAGTGTTGATTTGAATAAATTTCCCCACCACAATTCAAGCATAAATTTTGCATTTCACTTTAGCCATGTCCACGGATTGATTCCCAAGGTTCTCCTTATACTGCATTTTTAAGGGGAAGTTGGTTTTGACTGAGTCTTTCAGGAGACAAAAAGGCTTTATCATAACCATTGGCACTAAGTCACATATAACCTCATCTTTGTAATTCGAAATGGAGAAATTGATGAAAATTTGTTTATCAACCTTGATCTCTCCTTCCTCACTAAGCCAAGATAGCTTGTAAGGCTTGGCATGAAGGATGGTTTTCAAGCCAAACTTGTCCACAACCCTTGAGCTAGCCACATTTACACAACTTCCACTACCAATTATGAGGGAGCAAAGTTTATTGTTGATTAGGCACCTTGAGTGAAAAATGTTTTCTTTTTGAGATTCTAGTTTTTTGGGGACTTCAAGAAGAGGAATAAGTGTGTGAGGAAGTGCTTTTGGAGGATGAGGGGAAAGAATGTTCACTTTCAACCTCTCTTTTAGGGTTCAAGATAATATTCATTTTTGTTGGGCAATTTGAAGCAATCTGACTATATCCTAAACACTTAAAACATTTGATGGAACTAGTTCTTGAACCTTGAGAAAAGTTTGGATTATCATGGGGAACTCTAGTCGAATTAGTCTAAAGTGGGCGGTTTTGGAGATTTTTGGAGGGTGTTCTTTCATCTTTTCTTTCTTTACCCTTCCAAATTTTGTAGTAGTATTCATTATGAGGAGCATTCCTCTTGGCCTCTTGTTTCTTTTTCAGTTGGCTTTCAACTTTTAAGGCCAAGTGTAAATTTTTATCAAGTGTGGAATGCAAATATAATTCAACTACATCTTGAATTTCTCTTTTGAGACCACTCACAAATTTACCTACCTTGTCTTCTTCACTTTCAAATTGGAGTCCTATTTTTAGAAGCATGGACTCCATTAGCTTGTAATATTCATCCACACACATAGATCCTTGTTGAAGCCTTTGGAGCTTCAAAGGAGTCTCCCTCCTATAGTAAGAGGGAACAAATCTAACACACATTGGATATTTAATGTTTCTCCAAGAAGCCGTGAGTGGTCTTGGTTAATATATTGTCCATACAAATTTGATGCCACCAAGTCATGGCATAAGCCTCAAATTCTAAGACTACCAAATCTACTTGTTCTTAGTCACTAACTACATGAATGTTAAATATTTGGTCTATCTTTTGTTCCCATTCAATGTAGATGTTAGGGCCATTCTCTCATTTGATGGGTGGTGGTTACCTTTGAGGTAGAGAGTTATGCATCCTTCCTCCATCACCAAACTCGTGTTTGTTTCTTCTCCTATCACCATCATAAAACCTTTCGGATGAAGATCCCCTTCTTTTCCCTTTCATCTTCTCTATTTTCAAGTCTTTGAATGTGTTCTTAGAGCATAATCTCACTTGTCTTCTATTTATCCTCAATTGGTCAAACGTTTCTCTCCTACTAATCTCCATTTTTAGGAAGATGTTAGCAAGGGTGGTTTGATCATCTTATTGTTCCACGAAAGTCACCATTGGAGGAGACTATGTTGAATCTGACTCCTCTTATTCTTCTTCCACAATTGGATCCAAGTTCATCTTCCCTACAAAAAAACTCAATAAATCGAGAACAAAAGAGGTTGTTAGTGTCAGGAAGAAGCAAAACTTAAGACCAAATAAATTCAAAACAACAACCTAAGTGTTTAGATCACACTCCCAAATAACAAGGCAAGGCTATCACTCAAAATCCACCAAAGGAGTGAAGAAAACACTTCAAAAATTTGTTCAAAACCTTTTGAATGCAAGATAAGTGGCTCAGCCACAACACTCCAAGAATTTCAAGAAAATAAAACTACTAAGACAAAACAAAGAGCACCTAATGACAAGTAAGAAAAGCACAAAACAAAGAAAGTTAAACTTTAAGAGAGAGAAATTGAGACAAAACTTTCAACAAGACTAAAACAAGAAAAACACATTTTAAGGAATCTATGGAAAATACTTAAACATGTATTACCAAGTCCCAAATCATGCATACACCAAGAAAGATAATAATCAAGTCAAGGAATGGAACTAATGGCCAATATAACGCAACACTTAAATACGAAAACTCGTAGCATAACACCTAGCGATTTTTGCAATTTTGGTTCACCAAGGAGCATTATTACTCTTGCCCAAATGAGAAAAATGCAGCAAATATTTTCTTCTTTCACAAACTAGTTCCATAAGATGATGATAAGGTGTTTTTAGGTGGTTTGGACACTTAGTTCCTCAAGTTTAGGCCAAAATCAATTTCATGGAGTATACATCAAACAAAACATATAGTTCATGCAAGATTCAAATACTTGGAAGACAATAATAAGGAAACTTCAAGTAGGCATATGACAAAGGACTCAAAAACAAGGCTAAGAACATTTAAAGACACTTTTAAGCATGTGAAGAAAATTTTGGCATGGTAACAATGCTCATAGCTCTCGGCCAAACATAATATAAGCACCAAAATTCATGTTCTCACTTCACCAAGCAACATATATCAAGGAGATTTGGTTTTAAATACTTTAACCTCATGTGAAGTGGGAATATTTTATGCACATCAACTTGAACACCACAAGGTCGAGAGTCCACTAAGAGCAAAACCACAAGAATATCACGATTAACATATAACAAGCACCATATTCAAAGATAACCTAGGCTCTAGATACCAAATGAAGAAGGATTAAGTTGGTCATTTTTAGCTTTTCGAATATGGTGATATGTTGTCTTAAGAAAACCTAGAGAAGATCCCTATTGGACATTAAGATAGCAAGCTATCTAAATGTGAAGGTTCACTTTTAGAGGTTCTAGAGAAGGAGAGTGATGGATTGAGTTACAAATCAAAGCAAAAGCGGAAACAAATCATGTAAATGGAATAGAAGTATAAGCAAACAAAGCTACTCATAGAGGGGACATATTGCCAACCAACTCTATAGATGAGTGATAAGGGCCGCCATTTGCATAACAAGATAAGGCTAGTGAAATCTCCATTCCTATGGAGGAAACTCATGGAAATAGATACAAGAGAGTATGTTTTTACTTCAAAATGTTCAACACTTTTACACGTAGTAGAGCACCCCTTATATAGAAGGGTTTAAGGGTCTCTGAGTAAATAGACAAAAGTTCTTAAAGGATTACATAGCAAAAAGGAAACCCTACATTCTAGAAGGTAGGTTAAATGGTGCAAAGAAAAGAGTGTAATGACCCTCCTAAGGAGGATTCTCAGCTAAAAGATGGTGCTTCCATGTGGTCCAAGTGTACCACCAAAGTACACTTGCTTTTAAGTCTTAATTAACCTATAAAAATAAGTAAACATGGATTAGCATGTTGACTTAAGTCAAGTCAACTTTGGTCAACAAGTTAACCTAGTCAAAGGTCAATAAGTCAACTAGGGTTAGTCACCTAAGTCAACTTTAGAGAAATTAAACTAAGGAAATGCAAAACAAGGATAAAGATTGAGAAGCCTCCCCTCTAGACATGCTCCTTATGATTCTTCTTGGGAGGGCTTCCATGGTGCTTGGTGTGGTCAAGCATTCCTCAATGCTTGGAGTCTAGGCCCACATCTGATGCATGAGGGTTTGTTCTTGTTGGACTCGCAAGTTGCATTATTGGCTTGTTTGTAGAGAGGTTGGGCTTCTTGAAGATATATTTGTTGAAGTGGGATGCACATTAAAAGGCCCAAAGATTAAGTTGACAGTAACATAAAGACAATAATGGCCCAAAAGTTCAAGGCCCAAAACAAATATTTATTTATTTAAAAACAAGATAAAGAAAATGGGCCTAGCCATTGGCCCAAGCTATAAGGCCTTAGGGTGATTTCCATCAGTTTTAGTTTCTCTCCCGCCTTGGACCAACTATGGGCAAGGTTGTAACGACAATGATTTCCTACTGAATGAGAGCACATTAGAACACCCAATTGAATTGCGAAGACAATCGACGAATGTCCATTTACTAGTTTTCAAGAGAGAAAAAATGTTTATAATTTTTCATTTTTCGTATTTGGGATTTTTCATATAATCTCTTCTTTTATTCCTACATTTTCCAATCATGCTGAAAATTTTGTTAGCATTGCAAGGGTCATGCTTATTATGCAAGATCACCAAGGAATATCCAATATGGCACCTGTAGATGTACCACTGCATTTGCTACCACTTCCTAATGCAAGTGGGATCCTGAGAATGATGAAAACAGTAATGCAATGATTCTTGGAAGTTTGCGGTAATCAAATAAAGGTGTAAATTCTTTGATATGGGACATTGTGAAGGAGAAACCAAAAATCTTGGAACAACAAACTTCGTCAAAAAATGGTTTTGTTCATCTCATCAATATTGCCAAAGATGCCACTACTTAGCTATGGCATACCACAAGGTTTGTCCATATCGATCAATTAAAAGGAATATGATAAAATATATACATGCCTATGCATAATATTGCACTAGTATTATTTAAATTTCTTTAATAAGAAATCCCTATAAAAACTTAGATGTTAGAGTTATGCATTATTTACCTAGTATATACCTGCATCTTTGTGTAAGAAAATATTAGTAAACATTTTCATGTGGCTAAAGCATGGGAAGGTAAAACAATTTATAGGAAAATATGAATACTTGGAATGAAAAATTAGTATTGGTAGTCGAATAGTTAAAGTCAAAAGTTATTACTTCCCCAATGTCTTAAGTCTACTAATTGCCTGAATTGCTATCCGTAAAAAGTAAATATGGATGCCAATGACTTGTTATGGTTTTATGTTATTATGGATAAAATTATATTTTTATGCTCCATTCCTTCTCCATTAACTAAAGCTTTGACAAACATGCTTCATCTTGAATATTCATTGTGCTATAGGCTTTATGATTCTAATAAAATTTTCAAAATATGAATTGGTGTTCTTCAAAAGACCTAGCAGGGTCACATGATTTAGTTAGAATATGCGCTCTATTATTGTTCTATAGTAGGAAGGAATAAATCTAGCACGCATAATATGCTTAATGTCCATCCAAGAGGTCATAGGTGGATCTTGGTTAATATTGTCCATACATAATTGATGCCACCAAGTCATGGCATAATCCTCAAATTCTAAGACTACCTAATTTACTTGCTCTTTATCACTAACTACATGAATGGTAAAAATTTGATCCACTTTTTGTTCCCACTCAATGTAGATGTTTGGGTCGCTTTCTCCTTTGAACTTTAGAATTTTGATGGGTGGTGGTTGCCTTTTTGCTTGAGTATTATGCCTCCCTCCACCATCATTTATGTGCCTTCTTATCCTTCGTTCACCATCATAGGAGCTCTCAGATGAGGACCTCCTTTTTATCCTTTCCTCCTCTCGAAATTCAAGCATTTGAATATGTTCTTGGAGCATAATCTCACTTTGTCTTCTATCCTCCCTGATCGAGGTCGTACCCAACCAAATAAAACACATAAATGTAATACTCATGAGTTAACCCAAGGTCGTCTCCTAGTGACCAAACCTTTCATTCAAAGCTTTCCAGATACAATTCAACATAGGGGGCTTGGAAGATTCAAATTCCATAATTAGGAAAAACGGTTTTTGAAAATTTTAATAAAGCAAATTAAAAGGAGTATTGACTTCCTTGAATTCAAATGCAATTTCATTTATCTTGGGTCATGAAATTAGGGTTCTGGTCTCACCCAATCCACTTGTTCAAAACCCACTAAGTGAAGGTCAAAAACGTGTTTCAATACACAATTAAGCAATGCATACATCTATTCATATGTGGCAGGCAACCTAATTCATTAAGCATGAACAAAATCAACCAAGAACACATCACTCAATCTGTAAATTAAGCATTAACAAAGTAACATTATCCATTCATCACAAAATAAAGATTAAGAGAGAGCAAAACACAAATGCAAAACAGAACCTTAAAGCTTAATTGTATCTCCTTCAAGTAGTCAATACACTAGATCAGAAAGCCATGGAATTGAAATTACAAAGCAAAGGTAAATAAAAATACATCACCACTATGAAGAAAACAAATTGAAATAGTGTGCAAATGCTTGAAAACGCTCCAAAACATGTGGAAAATGAGAGCAAAATGAAAACCCCAAGTGGGTGCTCCCTAAAAACGTGAAAATGAATAGGGAAGAAGATGGATGTCTAAGAACACTAAACCCTACTCAAACTCGTGGTCACATCACCATAAATCCACATATTTACAAAAATGTCATTCTAGTAAGCAAAATTACAAAAATGCCACTATGGGCTGAAAATGTTGGCCCAATGAATTAAATGACGTGGAAATGACATAGACAGATGTGGCAATGATGTGGCAACTATCTCTTCATCTTAAGACTAGTGTCCAAGCTCCAAAATTGCTTCACAAAATACCTAAAATAATTAGAAACAAAAATAAGACTAATTAATGCCAAATTAATCAAAATTCAAAATAATAAGCCCAATGGATGAAAATGCATTAAAAATAGACAATTAAGCACCAAACATCCATCAAGATGAACACAAAAAGGCAATGGAATAAAAGGAAAATAATGACTCATCACGCCTTCAATTGATTAAATGTCTCTCTTATACTAGTCTCAATCTCCCTAACAATTTGTGCAAGGGTATGTTGTTCATTTGGTTGCATGAGAGGCGTCACAATTGGAGGTGAGTATGGTGTATGTGACTCCACCTCTTCCTCCTCCTCCTCCACTATGTAGTCCAAATTCATCTTCCTTACAAAACAAGCTCAAAATGAGACACAAAGAAGCAATTAGTTGGTTAAAAATGTTATACACCTGAGACCAAGTATGGTCCAAAAACAGCCCCCAAGTGTTTGATTCACACCCCCAAAACAAATAAGGCAAGACTAACACTCAAGTCCTTCAAAAGGAGTGAAAAAGCACTTAAAATTTTTGGAAACCTTTCACAAGCAGGGCAAGTGGCTCAACCATAACACTCAAGGATAGTCAAGAAAAGAAAACTTCTATGACAAAACAAAAAACACCTAATGACAAGCAAGAAAACCACCAAAATAAGGAAAGCTAAACTCTAAAGAAGAAAAGTTTGAGACAAAACTTTTAACAAGACTAAAACAAGCAAAACACATTTTAAAGACTCTATGGGAAGCACTTGAACAAGCATTTTCAAGTCTTAAATCATGTATACACCAAAGAAAGATAATAACCAAGTTAAAGAATGGAACTAATTTGCCAATATCACCTAACACTCAAATATAAGAATTAGTAGCATAACACCTAGTGATTTTTTCAATTTTTGGTTCACCAATAAGCATGAATGCTCTCGGTCAAATGAGAAAAGTGTAGCAAAAAATTTCTTCTTTTCAAAAATAGTTTCATAAGATGATGAGAAAGGTGTTTTTAGGTGTCTTGAACACTTAGTTCCTAAAGTTTTTGGCCAAAATCAATTTCATGGAGTATACATCAAACAAGACATAAATTTCTGCAATATTTCAAGCACTTTGGAAGACAAGAATAAGAAAACTTAAAGCTCACATATGACATATGACTCAAGAAAAAGTTAGGTACATTTAAAGACTCAACATGACATACACAAAGACACAAACATGTAGCTATCATGCATTTAAACTAATGGAGTTGAAGCTCAATGATTAAGCATCCAACGACATGTTATCCAACCACATTTAGGAGCTTAAAGAGATGCAAAAACCGTAGCCAAACTGCCAAAACAAAACCTGAAAATGTTGATTCACGTATTATGAGCAACTCTGACCTTTACTCACTAATTTGACCATAACTCTCTCCAAAGAACTCCAAATGCCTTGGTTCTTTTTTTGTTGGAAAGTAGACTCAAAGAGCTTTCTTTTAACACCAAGAATGTAACTTTTTGTTAAAATCTTCACGTTTTCTTCCAGCACTATTTTTGTGTGTAATGGAAGTGGATTTGAACCATATCAAGATAACAACAAGACAAGGATTTGAACCTAACCTTATCATATAGAAACTAGGTCAATTAAGGTTAAAAAAATGAGAGACAAAAGAGCTAAGTATGATGTGTGCAAGGCTAATTTCGTTCTAGCACAAAAAGAGATCAAGAAGGTGTCTCATATGTCTCCAAAAAGTGGTCAAAATGTACTAAAAACAAAGGAGACCAAAAGTACAAAGGTACATTTGCTTTATGTTTTTTACTTTATGTTTTTTTTTCCTTTCTCTCTCCTCCACCTATGCTCCATATCATATCCATTTCTCCACTAGGGTTGCGCCTCATCACTCACTATAATTAACCTTACTTAAACCTACAAAAAACATAAACTATGATTAGCATGTTGGGTTAAGTCAAGTCAACTCTAGTCAACAAGTCAAACCTAGTCAAAGGTCAACAAGTCAACTAAGATTGAGTCAACTAAGTCAACTTACTGAATTTCAAACATAATGAAAACAATGAACATGGATGAGAGATTAGTGAACTTCCTTTCTAAATATGCTTAGTCTTCTTAAGCATTAGCCTCCATCCTTGGCTGGGGTCAATCATTTGTCATTATTTCTCCATAGAAATTGAGTTACAAAATAATAAAACGAAAATCATCTTGAAACAAAGAAAAGAGAAAAGAAAAGAAATATGAACCAGAACTGGAAACGTGAAATTTGTAGAGAAATGCAAAAACCCTATTTGGGTGGTGGTTGTTCAAGTACAGAATGTAAAACCCTAAGTGGATTTTTTCAAAACGTAAAAATTAAAGTTTGTGTGCAGATAATGTTCTCCATAATTATACTAGTTGTCTATGTTTTTAAAAAAATGTAAAAACCATGCGTAACCCTCCTTAGTCATGTGGTCACATCAAAATCATCAACAACAAAAAATCGTAGTTGTCCTAGGAATAGGCCCAAATCTGGCCCACAAGTATAACACGTTTGAAAGTCAAAAAATGACTCCTCTTCACTAGAGTTGATGTGGAGAAAGAGTCCAAGTTATTGCTTGACGTAGAAAAAGGTGTTGACATGACACATATGACGTGGTCAAAAAATTGCTTCATTACAAAACCTGAAAATAATAAATAAACAAAAATTAGAACAAGAAAATTCAAATTAATTAAATTCTGAGTTACTAGCTCAATAAAGCTCAATTAGTGAAAACGCACTAACAATAGAGAAATATGAACAATTAAGATTGATTCAAAAAGCTAAGAAAATAGGATAAAATAATGGCTCATTAGTTCGTCAATTTAGGTTAGTTCAAATTAGGATTTGGGATTTAGTTCATTCTTTGTTTAATTCAACATCTTAAACTTCAATTAGAATGTGATAGACTAAGTTTTAAGGTCAAAATATTATTCAAACTACATTCATAGTTATGCATTCATGCACAATCTCTTTTTGTCCTATTTCATGTAGTAGCTTTATGATTTCTAATTTTACTTATGATTTTGTGATTCTGCTGTTAGAAATCAATCATATACACATACTTTATTTGATATTAGTATTTAAGTCATGTCCATTATATTTGTATTCATGATTCATTGGAACATTTTAACAAACATTTGTAGCATTCTAGGTTTTCATGTGGACATTTTGACAATTAGTTTGCATATGAATAATTTGCACCATTTCAATTTGTTTTAGCGCTTAAAACAAGTTTTATATAATCCATTCACACTTAGTAAGCATTCATATTTCAATTCTAATCACTGTGATTCACTTTGACATGCTAAATCATAGTTTTTTTTGCAATTTTCTATACTAGCTTTGCATATATAGACTTAGAATTAGTTTCATTCATCATTTAGTTGCATGTTAGGATTACATTGCATGGCAAGAAAAAATAATACATTAATAATAATAATTATTATTATTATAATTTATTTTATATTAATTTTAATATAAATTTATAATCTAATAATTTTATCTATTACATTAATCGTATATCATACTATTCACAAATTTTAAAAATTTTCCTTTTAAATTTTTTCACTTCTATTACTTATTATTAAAATAATAATTGTACTTTGTCACGTGTTAAACATTCAATCTATTAACATTTCTTTTTTTGAACAAAACCATTTTTTCCCGCTAAGTCACATTTTTTTCCTGCTCCATCTTTGTGCACCTCTTCTTTTCTCTTTACATTACCCTTTCTTCTTCCTTCTTAGTTTGGCTAATCCCTTTCTCTTCCATTCAAGTAAATCACATGAGTAATTTTGGCAACACAAGCTCAGTATCACAATGGCAATCAACAACAGGAGGCACAAAAGATGATGTTACCCTTAATCAAAATGTGTCTACTACAATTCAAGATAATGATGGTAAGACAACAAAAACCTATTTACATATCCATATAAATAGTATGCACCTATAATTATATGTTATGTAAATTTAATCATTTGATGATGATATATTTCCTAACTAATTTTTTAATGTGGATTGAATGACAAATGGTGAATCATTATATGAGCAAGGTTATATAAGGGGTATTGATCCTGTTTATGCTAATGTGAATGATGTTTGTTTGAATCGCTAACACAAAATAGACAATTAACATATGCAATTTTATGCTTGACGTAGAGGAATCAGACACTAAAAATGACTGATTGCAAACTTCTAAATAAGTGATAAATTTTTTATGTCTAGCGACCTAAAGTCAGACGGAAATATCGCAGTTTACGTCTGACTGCATAAGGTTGCATGTAAATTTATGTCTAATGCCCTATGGTCAGTCGTAAATTTTTGACTAGGTGAAGTCAGACGTAAGTCAGACGAAAATTTAAATATGACCATAGGGCACCAAACGTAAACGTTAAAATTTATATTTCTGGTATTCTTCTCCTGTGGGCGGCGTCATCAAGCGATTTCAAATGTTTGTTTTTGCTTTGATTCCATTTTTGTGTGCCTCAATTTATATGGCTCTCCATTTTTGTTTCTCGAAACGTTGAAACCTACCCATTTTGTGCAGAGGCGGTGGAGGACGGTGTTATGCGACGACGAAAATGGTGTTTGCTCCAACTTTAGTGGCGACGCAATAGTGGTTCTCCTTCTAAGAGGAGCGACGACGAAGGTGTTTTTACCTAACTACAGCGACATCGCAAACCACAGTGGTGTTTCTCCATACCAAAAGTTTTGTTTTTGCATTTTTCTTTCGTGTTTTCTCTCATATTTGGTTTATATTAGATGTGTTATGTTTGTGTCATTTTACAATATAATGTGAAAAAGAAGAAGAAAGAGAGAAATAAGAAGAAGAAAAAAAAAGAAATAGGAGAACAGGAAGAAGGAGAAAAAGCATAATGTGAAGGAGGAGAAGACGAAGAGATTTGCTGCAGATCTGAAAAAAAATAAAAAACAATGTATGTATGTTACTTTTACATATGTAAATTTACGTATGTTATAAATGTAACCTACGTAAATTTATGTTAGTCGATGTTATGTTTGACCTACCACAGACGTAAAAAGCCTTTTTTATGTTAATGAATTCAACTGTTACAACATGTATTATTGTACTATTACAACAATTATTATTGTATAGAAGCCCAATAATGTAATATATAACAAATTTATATTGTAGGATTATTTATGATATTTAATTTATGTAGAATATTATGACATTGGGGACTTTGTATATGTATGCCAAGAATGTGGAGCTTACATGTGGCTTTAAGAAAGAATTAAAAAATATCCAAACACTAGAAATCCAAAGTTTTTTCTTTGTAGTGGTAATGGAAATGTTCAACTCCCACTTTTAAAGGATCCTCCTAATATTCTTCAACATCTATTGTTTAACAAGAACTCAAGTCAAAGCAAGAATTTTCAAAAGAACATTTAGTTATATAACATGATTTTTCCTTTACATCACCAAGAGAAAAATTAGATAAATCCTTCAATAATGGAAAAGGGCCATCTACTTTTAGAATACAAGGTTAATCATATCATCTTACTGGTAGTTTGTTACCTATGTCTGGTAATGCTCCTAAATTTGCACAACTTTACATATATGACACAAAACATGAAATTCAAAATAGGCTTGGAGGTGCATGGTTATAAACTCAAAATCAATTTTTTAATTTCAATATTATATTACTCATTCACTTTATAAAACTGTACACTAATGATTTACTTTAATTTCATTTTCTTTAATATACAGGTTTGAAAATTCTCTTGATCCACACATTGTCGTCGATTTAAAAGACATGATTAATGAGCATAATGTTTTTCCTAAATCTTTTAGAATAGCAAAGGAAAGGTTTGATTTCTCTGCTAAAAATGATTTCATATTAAAATAGTGATATAGATATTCATCACTAAAAGGTATAAATATGTCACTAATAGTACTTTGGGACAAAATAAAAATTGTCACTAGTATTTATGTCACTATTATACTTGTGACAATAATTTTAAATGGTACTAAAACTAAATTTTATTGTGTCAAAAATAATTGTCACTAGTAATTTTATGTGATAGTGACAATAATGAAATATCACAAACATATAAGATAATAGTGACAAATTTATTATCATTATTATATTTTTTTACTAATAATAATAATAACAAATTATGACAAATATATAAAAGAGTAAAATTAATTAATTGTCACTATATTGCCAAATTTTATGTCATAATTAATTAATATTTATTATTGTTATTATTATTATTATAAATTATATAATAATTGCTACATAGCTATCATGTTGTAATGAATAGATAAATCACATTTAAAAGTTTGAAAATAAATAACAATTAAAAGAAATAAACATGAAATATAAATATAAATATCCATTACATCTAAAATTACAAAAACAAAAAATATATAGCTATATATCCAAAAATATACATATAAAATGATACCTAATTCTACTTTATACAATTAAATTAAATAAATATTTAAAAAATAACATATGACAACAACATCTTCGAGGATTTTGATCCTGCAAAATAAAAAGAAAAGAGTAAATCATTAGTATCTAATAAAAAATAATAGATAATATATTATAAATGTAAAAATATCCATTACATTTAAAATTACAAAAACTAAAATATATAAATATATATAAAAAATGTACATATAAAATTATACCTAATTTTACTTTATACAATTATATTAAATTAGTATTTAAAAAATAGCATATGACAACATCTTCAAAGATTTTGCACCTACAAAATAAAAAAAAATTAAGTCATTAGTATTTAGTAAAAAATAATCGACAATATATTATAAATGTAAAAATATAATCATTGATATTAAACAAATTATTCATATACCTTGCAAGTGTTTTGGTTTTGTTCTTATAGTACAAATCCTAAATGTTTAACTAATGGTACGTGCTTTTGAAATTTTTTCCCTCTACCCATATCTTTTAAATTGTCCTGCACAATATTAATATAAAATAGTTAACACTAAAAATATTTCATAATAATAAAATCAACTTTTATGAATATGATTAGATCAAACATAAAATAAATTTAATGATAAGATCAAACATAAAATAAATTTAATGATAATATGACATTCAACATGTTAATATATGTAACAAATCAATATCAATAACGATTTATGTCATTTTAGAAAAAAGATACCAATACATTAACATGTTTCAAGTTGTTCAGCCAATAGACTTGTTGTCTGTACAATTTAAAGTATTCTACCAATTAGATAAACATTTTTTTTTAAATTTTTTCTCCCATATACCTTCTACCTTCTTCAAATTATCCTGTGAAATATTAAGAAAAAAATTAACACGGTAAATATATCACATCGTCAAGATAAAATTGTTATGAATACAATTCAACCAAATAAAGTTTCAAATATAAAATAAATTCAATGAAATATAACAATAATAGTCATCCTTATAAAGTATTATACATCACTTAATTTTAATTGACTGCTACCTAATCTTAAAATATAATATAAATTATTTATTTGTTTAGTTTTGAATTGAGAATAATTGATACATCATATCTAACCATAACTAGGGATGGCAACGGGGCGGGGCGGGGACGGGTTTCGCTATCCCATACCCATCCCCGCATAAAAAATTCATCCCCATCCTCATACCCAAACCCAACGGGTATTAGACTTTTGTCCCATTCCCATCCCCACCGGGTAACGGGTATAATCTCGTACCCATACCCGTACCCATGTTCTAACTACTTCAATATTAATTTTTATAAAAGTAAAAAATTACGGTAAAGAAAACATAATATTATCAAATATTCAATATTAGGATGAAGATTGTTTCTTCCATATCAAATACTTTGAAATAAATTATAATTATCTACATTTTAGATTAGAATACCAAATAAAATTTTATGAGAACCAAAACATTTATTAAATTTGCAAACTACAACATTGATGAACTTAGTTGATAAAATTAAAAAATATTTCAAAAAAATATAAAAGGAAAACAAATATTCAAATTAAAATATATTTTAAATGTTTGTTTACTTCAATTTTTTAAATTATAATGAATCTCTTTTTTATACACTAATAAAAGTTATAATACATCACTTGATCAAAATGACACAAAGAACAAATAATAAACATAATAATAAAATTTTGACATAGATTTTATATCTTTTGAACTTCAATATATATTGGATAGTGACAAAAAAATATTCATAGCAATTACATTAAATTTTTATATTGTAGTAAATAAAAGTTATTTATACAATTAAAGTGAAAAAAATAGAGTATGATTAATAATGAGTTATAAAATAACAAATAATTAGATAGAATATATCAAAATATTATTCTACATGATGAAAATAAACAATAAATAAAAATATTAAAAAACTAACAAATATAAGTTTTAGAAATAATTTGTGAGACTATTGAAAGAAATCGCATAAAGAAAATCAAATGTATAATTAAGGTATGATAAGATGAAAAATACCTTAGAAAACTAATTATTAAATTATGTTCGAAGTGGTTAAAATTAAATAGAAATATCATTACTGACCAAAAAATTTGTCATTAAATTACAAATAAATTAGTAATTAAATTGGTCACTAAATCAAGTACTGATTTGATCATGGTTACTAATTTAATCATTGATTCAGACAATAAATCAACTACTACCACCAATGACAAAAAATAGTGACTGATATAGGTTACTGACTAAATTAGTCACTATTTCATGTTTTTCTTATAGTGAATTATCATATACTATTCCTAAATATCATTATATATATATATATATATATATATATATATATATATATATATATATATATATATA
>Ga0214543_1006366_pt1 | contig 21043 bp, 4 predicted proteins | sample CNSS2metaG_FD_160094 | JGI IMG/M metagenome (GOLD analysis project Ga0214543, IMG submission 160094) | Root nodule microbial communities from cowpea collected in UCLA plant growth center, Los Angeles, California, USA - CNSS2 | ecosystem: Host-associated > Plants > Roots > Nodule | place: USA...
ATATATTGTGAATCCTAAACCCTATGAAATATATAAGATTGTGAATTCATGTGAGATATAGTTACATCCTTAGTTTAACTTAACACGTGATGATATATATATATATATATATATATATATATATATATATATCAAAGTCTCTAACACAATCTAAATAAGGACTCAATCTACTAATTTTAACTATAATTGAAAATCAATACAACTTAAAAATTAATGGTGCTTTCCTTATTACTCAGTTGTCACGACTATGAGGGAATCCAAACACTATAAGAGAAGATAAGTATGAATACTCAAAGATTTAGAAAAAAGAAATTGAAAAAAATGACCATAACAAACAACACACCATATTTAAGTTTGATATATGCTATTTCGTGTCTTGTAAAATCCAAAAAAGGAGAAAGTTTTCATAAAATTAATAAGATGATTATTTTTAAAGAACTGGAAAATTAAACTTTTTTTATTATAACCTAAAACTTAACATAAACATGTTATTACCATTTTTTAATTAATTTAAAAATCTCTCCTCTAAAATGTATACAAATAAGTTTTTGTAGTGTAGCTAGCAATTTAAGAAAAAAATATTATAAAATATAAAACTATTAAATAAATAAGAAAGAAATCATTTTTAATCAAAAGGAATCCTTGATAATTAATACATTAATATTTTTATCGTTATGAGAAAGTAAGCGAAACTACTCTTACCGTGTGCAATTTCACGCGTCAGAAAAACAGAAATAACAATAAGTAATTAAATTTTACAGAACTGAATGCAATAGACATGTTAACACCATTAAAAACGTGATTTACCAGAAACGATAGAGAAACGGCGTCGTGTCGTGTGGTTCGGGCGTGTTGACGAGGCAAACGGAGTCGCCGGCAGAGGATTTGATAGAACGAAAGAGAGAAAAAGGTTTCGTTTTTGACGACTCTTCTTCTTCCCAAATCGAAATCCAACTTTTTCACTCCAATCTTTCGAATCCCTTTTGAAGTTCCTTCGGTGATCCCTCTCTCTGCTCGCGCTAACCTCGTACTCTCTCTCTCAGGTAATTTTTCTCTCACTTTCATCATTTTAACTTGCAATCTGTATGCTGTATAATACCGTCAAAAGTTCTTCCTTTTCACTTCCTCCACATTGCTCCCACTCTTATCGACAATTTGCGTCTTCTGGGTATTTCGTAATTGCAGTGGTTTAGTTGCGATTATTACACTATATGATAACAATATCTTATCATTGTGTTTTTTAATTGCTTATTTATCGTAATATTTCGTATTGTGCTTTACCTTTTTCCTTAAATCACGCGCTTTCCCATTTCCACCAATTATGTGCATTTAGAGTTAGACATATTATGAGATAGACCTAAATTTGAACTGGTTAGCATCGTTCTGCCACTGATTGCGAGCGCGGTAATAAACGTGATTGTGTGATCTTCATTTTCGGTGAAGGTGAGTTTGAAGTGAAGTGATTTTGATTGCCTGATTGAATACTTTTATTTTGAAAGTAAGTTTATAGTATTAAATTTTCAGCTTAGACATAACTTACTCCGGTTGTAGTTAAACGAGAACAAAGTTGATTTTGAAGCATTGTAACCGGACACGTCAATGTTTGCCAAAATCATGTTTGTTCTGCGCAGACCAGTGTCTGGGGAGCTGAAATGCCCCCCATACTTCAAGCAATTCCACGTGACTACAATCACATTTGATACTTGATTGAGGCTCTGCTTCTGAGTGTCTTGTTTTTGAGCTTAACTTGCGTGATTTGATGAAATTGGAGGGCTCGTTGGTCTGTTCTATTGTGTCTTTCTTAGACGCAGATTGGTCCTAGTTCTAGGTGTTTCTAATAAATTTATAATTAACTTGTCTTGCTAGTGCTTAATTTAGATGCCTTGTTACTGACATTTTCTAGCTTGTTTGATTGCCTGTTTGCTTATATATTATTGTCTTTGGTAATCTTGATTTTTATGGGGTTTCAGATGGCTGCGAATTCTGGGAACATATCATTTGCATCGTCTCAATCTGGTTCACAGTCCCATGGGGACACTGATTCTGTCCACGTTGCAGTGTGTTCCCTTTGTCAAAAGGTCCTATCACATGATAATGAGATGGCAAGCGATCTTGCTAGCCATGGTGTGTGCGGCGATTGTAAATTTTTGTTACTTGAAGACTTTGGGAATCATACATTTACCCAAAGTTCACGAAGGAGGCTTAGAGGAAGATTGAGGCACAACAGTTCTGAATCTGTGGATAATAGTTTCTCACAGCAGATTCCTCATGTTCTTAGTACGGTGAGACAATATCAATCACCTGCCTCTGGGGAGGATGATCAACTTCTGGATGGTGACACCCCAGCTTGGTCAATGCCATATGCTAGTACACACACTACCCCAAGTGGATCTAGAAGGTGGAGGCATGTTCTCTCTGACACTGACAGTGATGGTTTTGATAATTGGACGTCTCTTTATGGTGAAAATGAATCAAGTGTGAGTTTTAGACGGTATAGGGTTCCCCATGGTGAGACAGATTCTTTCTCTCACAGTGCTTATGGAGGCGACTCTGATATTTCTATGGATACTCATAGTTTTGTAGGCACTGGAGTCTTTAATTTACCAGATGAGTTCGATAGTGACACTGACATTGATCCAATGCATGCTGGCCATGGCCAATGGATTTCAGATGAAGATGATGAAGAAGAGGATGAAGATGGGGAGGAGGAGGAAGAAGAAGAAGAAGAAGAAGATGATGATGATGATGATGATGAAGAAGAGGAGGAGGATAGGGAATGGGAATTAGCTGAGGCTGAGGAAGCTGAAGCCACAGCCCGCCTTCAAATTTTTTTCACCTCAAGTCCAAGTGAGAGCAGGGATCGCAATAATTGGGAACAGAGGTTTAATTCTACTGAATCTGAGGGAATGTTTAGCCATATAATCAGGGATACTTGGCAAGCTTTTGAGGATGCTGATTTACCTCATGGAGCAAACTTTGGGGATTATCTGGATGCTAGACGTTTCGAAGATCTGCTTGAGCATCTTGCTGAGAATGACAGCTCAAGACGAGGAGCACCTCCTGCGGCTGTGTCTTTCATGAAAAATCTTCCCCGTGTAGTCATTGGCAAAGAACATGAGAAGCACGATGAACTAGTTTGTGCCATTTGCAAGGATGTCTTGGCACCTGGCACTGAAGTAAATCAACTTCCCTGTTCTCACCTTTATCACATTGATTGCATTTTGCCATGGTTGAGTGCACGGAATTCATGCCCTCTTTGTCGTTATGAGCTTCCAACCGATGATAAGGATTATGAAGAAGGAAAGCAGAACATTGATGGTAGAAATGTGATCCATGAGAGGCAGCAAATGGATGTCATAGATGATAGTTCCTCTGATGTTTCTGATGGAGATGAGTTGAATGAAGAGAATGGTAGTAGTGAAGATGTTAGCTCAGGTTCTACCGCAATTTCTTCTACAAGAAGAAGAGGAAGATGGCTTTTTCTTGCTGCAGCTCCAATTGTTAGTTTAGTGGGCATTGTTCTTGTATTGTGGTTAGGCAATAACTCTGAAATTGAGGGAAATAGACATCTGGGCAGTCATTACTTATCCGGGCAAAATCAACATGCAGTACATGCTTATGCTGCTCCAAACCAGAGGGAGAGTAGAAGCAGAAGATGGTGGTGCCCATTTTAAGTACTTCTTGAATTGTTTATCAATAATGCATCCTGATGGCCACTTGGGATGAAATTTTTAACTGACTCATGGCGTGCCTTGTGTCCTCACTAATTCAAGAAGACATGTACAGATTTTAGTTTGTAATACCTTATCGGTTTTCTGACACTATTGTTTCCTTTCTTTCCTTGTTTGTGCTTCAAGGACCCAATGTCTGAGTATTTGGTGATCTTCCGTTGATGATTTAAGTGTGTTGGACTTATATCGGTCATTCAATTGACTGAAAATTTCTTAGCTTGGAAAGCACCATTATCACTACTATTATTGTAGTCTTATTCACTGCAAATTTTCCCAACTACTGAGTCCACATGTGACAGCTTTTCTCAGTTCCATAACTAATACACACAACTCCCTGTAAATTGAATTTTGCGTGGCTCGTTTAGATTACAATACTGCAGCATTGGATTTGTTGCTTCCGATTTACACATTTCTCACGTACTTTCTGCCACGGCTGAGGCTAACACCCTTATGGTCCACTTTAAAATATTTTTTGTCCGATCATTTAAATAGGCAAGCTTAATTTTAAGTTTGAATTTTTTTATTTATTAAATTAAATAAATGACTTTACATGAACAATTGACCAATTAACTTAGACTAGTTTATAGCTTGGTTTATTTGCTTATTTATTTTCTGATATCTACAGTCATGTATAGTAGGACTTATGTCATTTTATACTTCATTATTTTTTCAAAATTAATCCTTAGCATAACATTTGCTCCATATTTCATATATCAAACAAATAGAGAAAGTCAATAAAAATGTTTAAAAATAATATTTATTTTTTTTGTTTATTATAATTTTTAATAATAATTCAAATTATTTCCTCAAATTTTATAAAAAAAGCGGTGCAGCAACCCCATGTTTTCACTAGCTGTCATAAATTCTTAATATAGTTTAGACGTGGTTTCCCATTTAAGGTGAAATAACGTACATTTTCATTTTCCTATAAATTAAAAGTAGAAGGAAGTTTCCGTTGTCTAATTGAGTGAAGTCAAATGTTCAAATGATGCAACGAGTTAATTAACCTTTGAAAAGTTTGGAAAAGCTTTTTCACAAGTATTTTCAAGAGAGAGAGAGAAAAATCAGTTTTTCGATAAACTAAAACTAATTTGTGAATAAGTTGATTTATAAATGTTATTTCTTTTTAGTTTGTGCAACTATACATACATAGCTAATTTTATTTGGAAAAAAATTGATTAGATTTTTTTTTCTATTACTTTTCTCTTAAGAATTATATAGATTTTTTTTTTTCTGAACAACCTCATGATGTCATGCTCACGAACAATGACATGCATAATTATTGTTCAATGGTGGACCATACTGTGTGTGAACCATCACAACTACCAGTTAGAAAAGGTAGATACGGCACAGTATGGGTTTGCTACAGTGTCAAAATAGTTTCTGAAATTGAAAATTAACTGTGTAATAAAGTATAGAAAAACTGTTCCGCATCAAACACTGTTACCGTTGTGACTAATATCTTCATAACTCTTCTAATCTATATACTGGTTTATGTGTAAAAGTTATCCATGTACAAATGGAAAGAGTTTACTAATTACTCTTAAACTCAAGTAACACCAGCAGCAAATATAAACAGTTAAACAAATTTTTCTGCGACCAGTTGTGACAAAAAACAATTCTCTTTTGATGCAACAACAAAGTTTGTCCTTTCTGGTGTTTTTAAAAACTGGAAAACAAATTGAGTGATAATGGTGTGTGCGATGTTCCCTCTGTTCAGACATATTGCATGTGAAGATAATTATTGATGATGATTCGTCTCTATCATTATAATAATGCATTGAAAAAAATGAAAAACATTCCCATGCATTGCTGCAGAATGGGTTCTCCAAACCATTTTGTAGTAGTTAATAGACCAACTGTTTAAAATAAATTATCAAACTTTGAAGTGTTTTCCAGCTTCCTAATGAGTGAACAACAATCAGTAGACAGCGAACATGTTCATTTAGATCAGTATATATAAATGCTGATGTTTCTCCACTAATATAAACATCAAATGAACTAATGAATAGGACTAAAATACAAAATCATGTAAAGCTATGAGGGCTCTCTACAGTATCAGAAAAGTATGTATAGAAATAGAATAATCCATCCTGCCATAGAGATTATAGCAAATATATGAACCCAAAACAGTACAGCTGCTGCATCCTTTCCACATCCTCTTAAATTAGCAACAGCACCTGTGAGCAAGTAAAATATTAGTGTAAAAATCAACACAAAGAATACTTGTCCGTAAAAGACCAACTTAACATTTTTTTTTTCTATTTGTTAACTAGTTTATATCAACAATCTTGTTTACAAAGGACAAAAATCACTCTGCTAACCCAAGAAGAACCTTTGTTGTGCTAGTTATCAACAGGATCAGTTCAAGTACCAAGCAGGTAAAGCCATTGTTTTAGACCTCTAAGAAAAAAAGGTCTCAAAAAGTTTGAAAATAAATTTTTATAAAACTATGATAAAAATGTCTCATTCTTAAGTTTGTTTTAGTCTTACCAGACCTTTGAGCAGCACCTGGTTATCAAACATGTATAAAAGTTTGTACTTTTAAGTCCTACAAAATTTTAGAAAAGTCTCTACCAGAAAGGGTTAGGGGAGATTTGTGTGGTATACCTGCAAGGATAGATGTTGGCATGGAATGCTGAAGGAACAAGACAAATCGAAACATCTTATCGTCAGGGGGAAGAAAACCTAACTTGTCAGCCAATATGACAATCCCAATTCCAACAGGAGGTACTAAAAGTAACCGGGCAAAAATAATAGCAGCAGTTGTTCGAAAACCAAGTTTTGAACTTCCAGGTCCTGCAGCCAAGACAAAATGGTTCATTTAGATGCTTCAATCAAAAAGGTCATTTGATTCTTACAAACATGTAAAGCGACAGTTGTTAATATAATGAGAACATTATGACATAAATTTACCATCAATAAGGTTGCCTCCCAGAGCCAACAGAATGCAAGGAATCATGGCCTCCCTGATCACAAAAGGAACTATTAGAATGTGTTCACTGTAATAGCATCATAAAATAATGACTCCTAAATAACTTCTATCTCAGAAATAATAAGATAATTAGACTTTAGTCCCACAACACATTTTTGAAGTTCATTGGATTGGAGTTAAGGTTGAATATGTTTATAATATTTTGTTGAGAGAAAAGATGGAGGAAGACAGGTTGTCCTCTTCTAGAGATCAGCAGAAATAAATATTGAGCTGAAATAGTTTAAAGATTATATAGTTGTAAACCTGGTTAAAAGAAGAACAATTTGGTGAATCTGAGTTACTACAGGAATTCTCTTCCTTATTTCCGATAGTAAATGTTTATTATGTTGTTGCTCTGTTTCCTCAAATAAAATGGCTCAATTGCCAATCCCATCAAATTTTTTGACCATCAATGTTGACAGAGAATGCAGACAGTGATTAATTATTCTTTAAAAATATTATCCGTGGCCAAAAACAACATCAAAATTGTTATAGTTAAAAAGTGGTGTGGTGTTCAATATTAGACCAGTGGATACTTGTACTATAAAGTAAATAAACTAAATTCCAGAGACACTCTACATGACCATGAAAACATCCATTTCATGAATTAAATAGACATACCCAAGAATCATGCAGCTGTCGGTGAAGAAGAACAGTGGAGCATCAGGTGTAAAGATCAGTTGCTTGAAAAATGGAACTGCCCCAAGTACCATGGCAAGGATCTGCAAAACATATGCAATACGTCAATCAAAATCAATTCCATTAGTATGCCAACATGACGCTGGCTTATTTACCACAATACCAGTAAACTAGTTCACAAAACATCTACTTTAACAAGTGAAGTATAAAGTATTTACTCTGCAAATTTGATTATTATGAAAGTAGGCAAAACCTTCAGGAAATCAAGATTTTTAGTGTATAGATGTGTTTCAACTCAAAACCAATTGACAATAAGAAAAGTGGTCCAACCAATGTATAAGTTACACCCAAAGATTTGAGGGAAGAAAAGCTTACTGATGCAATGATAGGAGGTTGAAGAATTTGCTTAAGCTTTAACTTCTCATATACATACGCCAATAGGGCTTTAATCTGCACCAACAAACAAATGTTAACCTCATACAGGCCAAATAGTAAAATTTTAGAAGTCGAGCCTGAAAGATATAAGAAAGAAAATTTCAAATCAAAATGCATGTCCAGATAAATTCGAGAACATAATTAAGAAAATACCATGAAACAATATAAACACTAATTTTTACACAAAATTAGTCATGAAGACGATATACTAGAGTACGGAATGGTACAGATGTCATCATTGCACGGCACAATAGTCAAGTGTCATAACAAAAGTGTAAAGAGAAGGGGAAAAAAAAAGAAGTAAAACTCACCTCCCACTTCTTTGATGTATTTTGAGATGTTGTACTGACCCCCTCTTCCCTAACGAGCAACGGAAGTTGTTCAGGTGTAGTATCACCCATTGAAGTGCTCTTTAAGGGAAGACTTTCATTATCAATATCAAATGTGCCTTCTGGAGGAGGTGCTAACATATTAAATACATATGTATATAGGATGATAGCACCAACCTAGGACAAATGAGAACAATACCTCCCAATTAGTACTAGGTTTATATCTAGAACAATATTAAACATAATGAAAAATGACTAAGAAGTAAATCAACTGTAAATGAAGACTTTGAGAACCTACCCACTGGCCAAATGATATATAGGCAGTTCCATCTTTGCTACACTTTTCTGAGTCACCAAAGGGATTGGATGGGTCTCGACATAAAGCAGCAAGCAGAACAAGTGGAACATTCCCAATATTCCCTGTGTAATAAACTGCAATGTTAGGACTCCAGAAAAAGCAAAACCAGCACATGGATTCAAACAACTCCTTCATTAAATTGAAGGTATCCATGACCAAGTAGTACAAGACTCAAGTAAGATTCCAAACAGGGTCCACTCAAGGATTGGCTTACCAATTCCAATTTGTACAATTGTAAACTTGAAGAAAGGGTACGGAGGACGGATGATGGTGGCAACAATAAAACCAATGAGTGAGCCTGCTGCAGAACCCAGAACAACATTCATAGGAATAAACCACCTGCATATTGTGAAAGATTAACGATTTGAGGTGTGTGTGCAATAGAAAAGGGAAAATAAAAGTTTTGGAATCTGGGCACTAGTTATCATCACAGCTTACCAATCAAGCATCTTCTGCAAGGTCACAGCTTGTCCCAATTGGGAGAATATCAAGCAAGGTAGCAAAAGTGTAAACACCAGCTGCAAGAACCAAGAAGAGGGTGTGTGGGAATTTGAGGTAGAATCACATATCACACACACATACACATACATACCCCATTCAAAAGCTTTCTTCCAGAAGCATGCAGAATGTCAACATACTTGGAAGCCATGAGGAGCCCCAAAGCACACATGGTGAACACTTTAACTATGGGCAACACAGCAATTCTTATTGACCCCAAAAAAGATTCTCCTCCTGCACCCTCATTCTGCAGGGCCAACAAAATCCTCTCCACCGCTGCCATAGCTACTTTAGACCAGCAAATTCAATCTGAAACGGTTCTGGAAAAACAAAAATAGAGCCCTGTTTGAATCATATATTCTGGATTGAATAATATAACATTTACAAATGCAATAGAAACAAAATTCAACAACAATAACAAAAAACCATAAAAAAAGAAACTTTCAAAATCTACAAGTTTACCACATGCAATTCGTGAAAAAGTGTCGAAGATCTTGGTCATGAACTGACCCTGGTTTAAAGAAAAAGGTTCATGCTATGGGGTCAGTGGTGTATATGTCCAGCTACAACACGTGAATATGAATATGATTCTGTTCACTTTCAGTTTTTGTTTTTTTCTCTCACTCCTACCCAGATATGAATACACTCAAAATCAAATCTGGAAGTGAAATATTAAATGTTTTAAGAAACAGAAGACCATAAATAAAATAAAAGCTGGTGGTTTTCTTGGATTCTTTTTAGAATATTATTATTTCATCGTATTTTTTTTAAATAATAAAATAAACTACCTTTTATTAAGATTAAAACTTGAAAAGTAAATTAAATTGGAAAAAAAGGAACATCTATGTTATCTGTTCGCCGACTGTAAATTCAACTACGAGTGATCCTATTAATATTAAAATTTAAAAAAAACAAATAAAACTTATGAAAAAATTGACAAAATATTAGATGAATCAAGTAGAAATAATAAAAGGGAAATACAGTGTATAAGATATAATTTTGAATATGAAAATTTACAAAAATTAAAACCAAAGAAAACATTTTACTCTTTTTAATTTGGGAGAAATTTCTTAGAAAATCTGCAAAAATAATTTATTTTCTTTATATTTTCTTGTTAAAATATAACATTTTGATTATTATGGTCCAAGAAAGAGGAATAAATATAAAGTTATTGTGATGGTTCTACACGCAATGTGGTGGAATTTTGATGAGATTGATTTGCAGTTTAGAAGAATCTGAATTGCAGGGGAAGTCCACATGTCCCCCTACATTTAAGTCAAGTTTACAATAAGAAAATTCAAAAGATATATAATTATGAATTATTATCAATTTGAAATAATCACTGAGATAAATGTGTTATTTACACAGTCAAAATTAGAAACAGTGAAAATAATAATTTAAAATGTTAAAATAACAAGAGAAAAATTACATAGTATCTAGAAATTATAAATATTGTTTTAGCATGATATGATGTTGATATTTATAATTTAGATGATATTAATTTCAGTTGGAAAATTCTTTTTATTGATATTAATTGAAAAGTCAACAAAAGGAAATCCTATAACATAAAAAACTTATTTTGATCCGTACAAACTGAAATAATAATGGTTTATATTGATTAAAAGTAACTTTAACATACATCAATTCAGAAAAACTCTTATTACTGTTAACTAAAAGAATCTTATAAAATTTTAATCCATAAATAATCTTAACTAACATAAACTAAACAATACTATTAAAAAGTATTTTTAATAGTTAAATATATTTAATATTACCGTGAAACCCCTTAAAATTAAAACCATCTTCTCTCACCCTCTAAAACTATCAGAAAACATAACTTCTACTCTCCCTCTCTACTCTCAGTTCTCTCCTCCTGATTCTACCAGTCCATTAATCCCCTCACCAATTTCTTGTGTTCTGTGACCAGACTTTGCAAGATCGGACTCAGCTGGACCTTCTGGTGCTTCGTCTATCAGTTCACTTCCTCCTCGGTAGGTTCCGTTTTTCCATTTTAGTCCAATTCTATCTAGAACTCATCTGTTCATCCCTGAATTCCGAGTTGATTATGAAATTTCCTCTCCTCTGTGTCGTGGTAATGAAATTCTAGGTTAAATTGAGATCCCTGCCACCTTGGTGCCCATTTCAAATTCCACCAAGCTTAATTTTAGCAAAAAGAGGTAAGGGAAGCTAACCTTCGATCAAATTTCGAGTAATTAGGTCCCTTGTATGTTTGGATGAGACGATCCTTAGTTAAATTTTCCTTTCTAAACTGTTTATGATGTGTAATTTGATTGTGGTGTGGATTTCGTAACATTGCATGTGAAGAACAGTGCAGAAAACCTGATAATTTCGCCTAGGCGAGTGGCTCTCGCCTAAGCGAAAGTATTAGGAGGTCGCCTCTGGGTGTTGCGCGAGGTCTCGCCTAGGCGAGTTGGGATCGCCTGAGCGAGACATCTTCTCGTCTAGGTGAACCAGCCTGACCTGAGCGAGAACTCGCTCTGGCATTCGAGTTGCCCACTGTAAAGGGTCTCGCCCAGGCGAGGGTAGTTTGCCTAAGCGAGACTACTTCCTAGCCTAGGTGAGATTCGCTAGCTTAGGCGAGTTCCACTGCAGGGTTATGTTTTCTTCTCTGTTTTGAATGAATGATAGTTGTATTGATTGAGAAAAATGATGTTTGCTTTCAGTATGTTGGATGATGATGAGGTGTAGTGTATGTATATAATCATATGAGGAAAGTTGATGAAATGAGAATTGTGAAGAGATGAGATGAACTAGGATTTCATGGGAATTCCTAGGGAAAGTACTTAGTGTGTGTAAACATTTAAGGACTCAGTTTTGGTTAGCATCCTGACGCTCCAATAATCCATTGAGACTCATGTAGAGTGTGATGGGTTATGTCGTGAGGAGTAGCAGGAGGTCCTAGTCTATGGACCCGATCAGTCATAGACGCGAAGGGGACTTACCTTGGGAGTGGTTGGGTGATAACCCCTTGAGCCTAAACTCTGCAGAGTTTAGGAACCTTCACAGGTGCAAGCTATCAAGAGCTCCAATTTGTTTACATAATCCGGATATTGAGTTAGAGTCGGGTACTTGTGCGTCTTGCAATAGTGATTTGATTTCAAATTATGATGTGCGTATAATTGTTTGTATTTTAATTATGTAAATTCACCTCTTATTATATGAGTTGTTAGCTTACCCTTCTTGCCTGCCATGTCCTTCCTTGAACATCTTCTTTTGCTATGATCACTTACAACTTGGTGAGCAGAGAAGAATTTAGGTGACGGTACTCCTCCTTTGGACCGGACCTGATCCGTGGCTCCTGGTGTTCTCTTGCTTTCGATCTGTGTTGTTAGAGAAGGCGTTTTGGAATGTATAAGTTGTACTTTCCTTAAGCCTGCTTCTGATGGTAGTACCAGGTTGAAAACAGATTTTTTTTTTGGGATGACTGTATTAAACTTTTGTATGCCTTTCCGTCAATCTGTTTTGCTCTATCATAATATAATGTTTTGTTTAATAGTTGAAAGTCTATTAAATGGGATGTTACTATTACAACTTTTTTTTGTGTTGATTGACAATAAAAACACTTTATTTATACCAGTGAAAATATACGTGTTTCTTTTTTTATAAAAAAATAAAAATTTTAATTCATATATAACATTTTTAAAAATAAAATAATTTTGTATCTTTAAATTCTATAAAATAAAAAACTTATCAAATCACGTATTAAAATTCTCTACACCTAGTGGAACCTTTTAACTTACTACTTAAGTTTTCTATATTATTAAAAAGAAACTATTCATAAATTCTTTTAACTTACTTTTAACTTATTAGAAGAAAACTAATACTAGTGTGTTAGTATCTCTTAATGTATATGATAAGTATACATATTTATTTCATATAATTAAACTTAATAAATAAATAGTTTTGTACTTATAAAAAAACCTATTTTCTTATTTGGCTATTTAATAAGTTGTGACTTATAATTGCTTGATGTATAAGTCTAAAGCCGTAAACAAGATGTAAGTCTTTCTCTCATAGGCACTGGACTGGCGGACTTTAGTTTTGTCGTAGGGGGTCCCCTAGATTTTAAATTTTTTAAAAAGTTTTATGCAATATATATTATATAGATAAAAATTAAATTAGATAAATTTGTATCTTTTTATTTTTAAAGAAAATTAGTTATTAAAAATTAGGTACCAATATTTTATTATTAAATGAATTAGTTTTTAAATCAGTCTCAAATTAATGAATTACTAATATAGTCATTAATTATAATATTTTATTTATGATAATGACTATTTTAATAACTAATAATTTTTAATTTTGTAAATTGGTATTTAAATTGATTATAGCAACTAAATGTTTTTTATTTCTAAAATTAGTTTCTAATTAGTGATTTTTTTCGAGTGGTAAAATTAAATATAATCAAGAATAAACAAATTTATTGAGATATTTTTTATTATCTTTTGAGTTCCTAACATATTTTCACTTTCACATGTTTTCTTTTGATAAAGAAGAAAAATAGGAATTTAGACACGAACTCATCTTTTTTATCCTTATTTCTCATATGTTCTATTCTATTATCGAAGATATAAAGAATAAATCTCTAGTTGTCTCATTTGATAGTAAAATATTAGTTTAATAAATAATTTTTTTTTAATCTTATGAGTTTTTGTAGATTTATTTTTTTATGAATATAGAAGGAAAGAAGGAAAAATTATGTCCTATATGTTTTTCATGATATTTTTTAATTGACTTGATTATCTTAAATTGTTTTTCTAATAATTACGTCTCTCAAATTTTTATTAGATTTTGATAAATTATTTATTCTTAAACTCAACAGAAAAAGGTCATAGAATCTCTATTATTTTCATCTTCACAGTATATTTCCTTTTTATTATTTTAAAAAAATTCACTTATTGATACTAAAGATTCAATTGTTAAATTAAAAAGATCATTTGTTAATATTCAAAGAATTACATGTGTAGGTGGGGATTTTCATATTAATTACCTCTTCAAAATATATATAAATTTTGAGTATATTATTTTGACCCCTTCAAAAATTATGATCAAGATCCGTGTATATATATATATATATATATATATATATATATATATATATATATATATATATATTGTGTGTGTAAACAATAATATCTTAAATATAATATTAAAGATTACTAATAATTTGGTGGTCTTATCTCTATCTGTCAAGTTATATATATATTCAACATAATATTGACGATAACTGAGTTGTTGAATCTTATTCATTTATTATTATGTATATTATTCGTGAATAATGACTTATGCAAGTTATAAGTTTGATCGGAATATGTTAAATGTGGATATATAAATAAATAAATAAATATATATATATAGCTTAAAATATATAGAATATATTATAATTGAAATTTGCTTAAACATTGTTTAAAATAAATTATATTTTAGATTTATAATAAATGATTTCTATTATGATACGAAATTAGTTTTTAACTGCTTGTTACTCTATTTTTAAAATATTAAACTTCGATTAAGAAGTAAAGGTTAAAAGGATTGATAAAAAGAATTAGATGTTTTAAAAATTTGTTGTAGAAAAACTATCAAAATCGCTTTAGTAGAAAGAAAATTCTTTAAACTTATCATCCAAGATTGTTATATTCTAACGAATATATAAAAGATAATAGTTTTGTTGAAAAATATTGAAATGAAATTAAGAAATAAAGATGAAAAGGATAGATTAAAAAGAATAAATAAAAGATAATAGTTTTGTTAAAATAATATTGAAATCAAATTAAGCAATAAAGATGAAAATGATAGATTAAAAAGATGTACCGGGAAGAAATCTTGAAAAGACTTTAACGAAGATAAAAAAATGTTTTGCAAACTCTATTAAAGAATAACGTCTAGAAGCACTTTTATTTAGTATGATAGAAGAATTGTATCACAATATTTTGCTTCTTAGAGGGTTGGTACATGCTTCAGGTAAAGATTTATTCTGTGTTGACTTGAAGAAAAAAAAATGAAAGAAAAGGAAAAAGGATAAATAAAGTAAATATTTGATGGTTGGAAAAGAAAGCCATTTAAAAATTATAAAATATTATTATTTTAAAATTATGAATAATTTAAAATTAAATAATTAAATAATTATAAATTTATTTTTACATTTGTTAATTATGAAATAATGGTTAAGAGAACTATTTTTTATAAAATATGGTTTGTTTTATGTTTATTTTCCTGTCAATTTTATCTATTTTATTTTTCTTTGAACATACATAACTCAAGGGACTCAAAAAAGAACTTGAAAAGTGGAGAAATGAAAAGTGAAGTTTACGACTTTTAATTGATTAATATTAATTAACTTGAACTGAAAAGAAATTAACCAAACAATAAACATGCACCAGTGATGGACTTTAAGCTCTTCCCTTAATTGAAGTTGAAGATTCGGCATCTGGTTGTTAAAGAACAATCGAGATAATTAATTCTAATAAGAGATAATTATGGATTAGATTTTTCAAAATTAACTATAGATGCAATCTAAATATAATAAAATAGATTAAATTTATAATTTAATTTATTTTAATAAAATTAACTTGATTCGTATTTTTTTAAAATTTAATTTAAATTAGATTAAATTAACTTTCATAATTAGATTAAATTAGATTTTGATCTAATAAGATCTAATATACCGATACAGATCCAACTTGATTTGATCTAATTTGTTTTGGTTTGTCTATCTAAATGTCATTTGAGCTTGACATGAGTACAAACCGACTTATCTCAACCTAGGTTTGATTGGCACCCCTCAATTTAGGTTAACTAACTCACTTTGACTTGAACCCAAAATGACTTGACTAAACCTAGGTTCAAACTGACCCAACCTCAGCTTAAGTTGACTTGACTTCACTTGGGTTAAGACCGATTTAACTCGACAATTGTCCAATAAACTTTTCCTAACCTATGATTAGGTCAACTTGTCTCGACTTTGGCTTAGACGAATTCTAATCTACCTAATTCAGGGTCGACTTGGTTTGATCTAGATATAGAATGACTCGACTCGACCTAGGCTTGGTGTTACTCAACTTAACATAAGTTTGAGTTTACTCAGCTCTTAACTTAGTCTTTGACCAACTCAGCTTGACACATGCATGAACTGACTCGACTCGACCTAGGCTTGGTGTTACTCAACTTAACATAAGTTTGAGTTTACTCGGCTCTTGACTTAGTCTTTGACCAACTCAGCTTGACACATGCATGAACTAACTCAACTTCGACTTAGGGGGTTGGCCGTGATGCGATAAAAAGAGATTTAGATCAGAGGGTTGTCGTGATGGGTGGTGGGGAGTGAGGCGCGCCTTCGATGGAGACTGAAGGGTGGTGAGGTCTTATTTGAGTTTGTGAGCATGATGATAGAGATTGAGTTATTGGTTCAACGACAAACACAAGCATAATTGAATTATGTTGAAGTTACTAAGTTAGGATTAGTGTTAGGTTAGGCAAGCTTGTAGGCCAGCCCGCCCTGCATTTGACCTGTGTGGATAGTGGATTATGCGGGTCAGACTTCTACGGACTCAATATCTTAGCTCATCCTGCATTTTTTTGTGGGCCTGTAGGTCTGCCTCCCCGACCAAGCCCACATTTTCATCCCTACTTATATATAGACTCAATTGACCACATAAAAGCAAATTAACATATTTAAAACACCAACTCAACATCCACAACAAAACCCACTTCATTGTTACATATATGAAATATAAATAAAAACATTATAACCAAACTTAACAATTAAACATCAATTATAAATATAAATTTAGAAAACTAAAATGATTTATATTAAATTTCTACATAACAAAATAGCTTAACATCCAAATTTGTAAATTACAATTTTACATGTAATCCTATATATATATATATATATATATATATATATATATATATATATATATATATATGATGCACGAATACAATATGTGTATCGGATACGTCGTATCCGATACGTCAATACGTTTATTTTTAAAATAATATGATACGATACATGATAGATACGTAATATTATGAATATTGAAAAGTTAACAATAATTCTTAAAAAGATAATAAATATATGATCGTTATTGTATGGATCCAAAATAAAACTATATATACTAAACTTGTCAACATAAAAAATATAAATTATTGTCATCATAAAAGTATCATTACGAGAAAATTCTTAAATAATGACTAATATTAGTAACAAAAATATGTTAGAGACTAATTTTCTAATTGAAGACCAATTTAAAGACCAATTCTTTTGATTATTTTGGTAGTCAAAACCTGATAGTTAATGTTAGTGAACAATTTAGAAACCAATACATAATAGAAATGATTTTAATTATCAATTTAGAGACCAGTTACAATTTTTTGGAACTATTTTAGTTGCTAATAATTTTTAATTTTTAAATTGGTCATTATATAGTAACTAATTATTTTTTATTATTAAAATTGGTCATTATTTAAAAACTTTCTTGTAATGTTCTATGACTTTATAAATTAGATGCTTCATTGATAAGTATCGATAAAGTATCGAACACGGATACGTGAGCCAAGTTGAAGTGTCGATCCATCATATATGACATGGTTTATTTAAGATCACATTATTTTTAAAATGAATAATGTAGTGTATTTTTTTAAGACCACATTATTTTGAATGCTTTTTAACATTTTTTTTTCTTTTTTCTTAAATATAAATTTTAGTGTGTTAATACTTATATTGTTTCCAAACAGTACTAAATTAGCACCACAAGTTTTGTTAGAATGATACGAATAAGATTGCACTTTTAATGACACATATGAAGTAGAGAGTACCTTCACGGGAGCTTTGATCATATAAAACAAAACGTACAAGCCCAACCTACCAACATATACATATATATATATATATATATATATATATATATATATATATATATATATATATATATATATATATATATATTATATATATTTATAAAATATCAGCACGATATTAAATTAAAACATATACAATATAGTTTAAATGAGACTCCCATTTTTGTAAGCGTAAATTTTTATCTTTTTATTGTTTATTGGGTTAAATATGTTTTTTGTCCCTCAAGTTTTAATGAATTTTGAAATTAGTCCCTTATCAAAATTTTATACCAATTTAGTCTTTCATCTCTCAAAATGTGTGAATTTAGTCCTTTTAACCAAATTTTGTTAAGTTTATATGATGTTTCAAGCGCATTTCATGATAGTATTTAAGTTAACATTGAAGCAAAAATGTGTCAAACAATATAAATAATTTAAATACTATCATGAAATGTGCTTGAAACGTTAGATAAACTTAACAAAATTTGATTAAAAGGACTAAATTCACGCATTTTTAAAGAAGAAGAATTAAATTGGTCAAAAGTTTTGATGAGGAACTAATTCCAAATTTTGCTGAAACTTGAAGGACCAAAAATATATTTAACCCTTGTTAATTTTAAATTTTTATCTTTTTATTGTTTATTTTAAACTTTTATCTTTTTATTGTTTATTTTAAACTTTTATCTTTTTATTGTTTATTTTAAACGTTTAAAAAGAATTTTAGCATAAAAATACCCTTTAAGAATGATACAGAACATATTGTCTTTTAAAATAGTCAAAATAGAAAACAATATGTATTAGGAAATCATATACCTCAACTTTGATTATTTTACTTATACGTCAAAGTTGCAAAGTTACATACAGAGAGGTGGTAAGAATATAATAAATTCAATTATTTGGTCACATGTAGTAAATAGTTTAGTCATGTAATTTCATAAGGTTGTACTTCTATTTTTTATTCTTTAGAATATTTGTTTAAATATGGATGAAAAGTTAAATTTAAACTTAAAACTAAGTTTCTGATTAGGTATGATATAACATACCTCAGTAAATAAATGAGGTGAAAAAGAATGTATAAAACATCTAATAAAATACAGAAGTTAAACAATGACTTATAAATACTCATTTATTGAGTTTTTTTTTTTTGTTTATATTTTGTATGTAGTGAGTTCTAAATACTTATTTTATTGACTTTTGTTTTTATTTTGTAAGTAGTTAGTGTTGTACAAACACTACTAGAAATTCTCATATTACATGAGGTTTTTTCTTGCAAATTTGTTAAAAAAAATTATAAGAAAATATTTTTTTCTACTATTTTTTCTAAGAATTTTAATTGGCAAGTCGTGGGTAATCATTTCCTACAAAATTATAAAATTTGTAAATATTTTTTACAAAATTTGTTGTAAAAAGTGTTTTATACAAAATATTTTGTAAGAAAACAAAATTATAAAATTTATAAATATTCTCTACAAAATTTGTTGTAAAAAGTGTTTTATACGAAATATTTTGTAAAAAAATTGGTAGCAATTTCTTGCAATTTTTTTTTTCTCAACAAAATTTGTATGTATTTTCTACGAAATTTTTTTTAAAACAAAATTGGTAGGAAGTATGAGTTATTTTAGTAGTGAAATAAATTTTAATAGATAAATAGAATGTGTGTAATGACACATAATGTGGTATAAGTATGAAATTTGTTAAAGAAAAATAATATTTTGACTTTACTAATTATCTTTAAATGAATAAAATTGAAAATATTTTTAATATTTTTTATTATAAAAAGTGCAAGTAAATCATCTTAACTTAAGAAATATCAATGTTAGTTTTATTAATAATAGTTTTCATGAATTAATTGTAAGAATCTACATAAAAATATAATATAAATATTTTAAAAAAATTGGATGAGACAAATTATAGTATTTGTAATGTATGTTTAATTATTTATATTTTTATGTTGAAAATTAATTACAGTTTGTTACATATGTGTGTGTTTTTGTAGACATGATGCTTGTTTCATGGTGATGTTTGTTGAGAGGAGGAATTTGAGAAATTATTTTAAAAACATTTTTACTTTTATGTAATTTTATTTATACATTATTTTGGGATTTGACATGTGAGTACGGTGTAATATAAATGATAGGTGCCACCATACATAGCTTTCGTGCACCAACCAGTATAGGTATAATAAATCGAATGTTACATATGTTTAATAAAATTTTGCCCATATGCTTGAATTGGCACGAGGAATTTATTTTGAACAATTGAATTATCATGATAATTAAATGAAAGTATATGAGAGTTAAAAAGACTAAAATTATATAAGAATCGACAGATAACCCTGATAATTAAATTAACATATTTTAAAATAGCATAATATTGTAAATAAAAAACAATTCTTTACATTTGTAATAAATTTCTTTCATGGTAACAAATACAAAAGTTTAACTTATAATATTATATTAGATATTATTATAAACTCTCTCAACTATTTAAATTAATTTATAATATACTTACTTATATTATTGAAATAATATTGCTTAAATTAATTTTATTATCGAAACAAATGACATAACATTATTTATTCAAGCACAGTTGGTTAAAAATTATATATATTTCAAACAAGAGAATTAGGTAATAATATACAAAATGAAATTTAAAAAATGAAATTATAAAATTAAATTAAAGATTTCCTATATAATACCGTTAACATGAAAGTAGTATTTTTGATCGAATGTTAAGTCAATGTAACATTTTAGAAACCACAGTTAAAAATAAACAAGTTATTCAAACAGTGATTCATGATGATGGTATTTGAGTAAGATAGTATAAAAGTAAATAAATTAATAAAAATAGATCTTCAATATAAATAAGGTTGTACTATAGTAAATAAATACTTATCCATATTGAACTATAAGAACTGTATTAATATTTGTATTAGGTGATATAAAAAATATTAAAGTCTCATTAGTCAAATACAGATGAATTTGAAGTCGACTAGTATCTTACGGCATCTGATTGTATCACTGAAACACATACATTTGTAATGTAATAATAGAGGTTTTGTTTTATTGTTGAATTAAAAACTGCATGACGTGTATGTAATCATTACTGTAAAATAAAGTTTTAAGTTGATGAAGAATATATATCTTATTTAATAAGTTTTAAGTATATATATATATATATATATATATATATATATATATATATATATATATTAAGATGT
>Ga0214543_1006367_pt1 | contig 21041 bp, 8 predicted proteins | sample CNSS2metaG_FD_160094 | JGI IMG/M metagenome (GOLD analysis project Ga0214543, IMG submission 160094) | Root nodule microbial communities from cowpea collected in UCLA plant growth center, Los Angeles, California, USA - CNSS2 | ecosystem: Host-associated > Plants > Roots > Nodule | place: USA...
TTTATTTTCTTTGTTATTTATTTTAACACTTTTCAATTATTTGTCTATTTATTATGATATGGAAGGAATGTGACAATTAAATATTAACATAATTTCTAATGATAATTATAAAAAATAATTAATAATTTAAAAATAATTCATAATTATCCTAAAATATTTGAATTAATAACATAATTTTAAAATATTGTCACAAATATAATAGTAATTAGAGTATTAAGAGTGACAATTAACTGATATTTTTATTATATATAAAATATATATTAGTGACTACTGATTAATCGTATATGTGTGATAGTGTCTTTTTGTCACTATTACATTAAATTACTATAATGACAATTATTTTTACCACAATATAGTTTAATTTTAGTGATAGTGTATTTTTGTCACTATTATAAAAAATTATTAGTGATAATGATTTTTGTCACAATATACTTTAATTTTAGTGATAGTGTACTTTTGTCACTATTATAAAAAATTATTAGTGATAATTATTTTTGTCACAATATACTTTAATTTTAGTGATATATAAAAATATTGTCACAAGTACAATAGTGACAAAGTTATTAGTGACATCTTAATTATTGTCACAAGATGATATTAGTGACATATTTATAATTTTTAGTGATGAATATTAGTATCACTATAGATACTTTTTCTTGTAGTGACTTATGTCAATTTGGGTTGGGTCAGGACCTCCAATAAGGTTGTACCTAGGCTAAGCTGAGTAAGGTTAGGCCCAAGTTAAGCTGAATGAGAGTTGAATAATGTTAAATTAAGATAGGCTAAGCCAAGTAATTATAGGGCCAAGTTGGGTCAAATCAAGCACATTCATTTAAGGACAATCATGTATCTATTTCAATTTGGATCAACCTAGGCCTAATTTAGGCTAAGTCAACTTGACTCCATTTCAAGTTTGATCGAGATAGACCCAAGTGAGGTTTAGTCAAGTCAAGAAGGTCGTGTCAAGTTAACCAAAGTCCAAGCCGAGTCAAGTTAAAAGGGGCCAAAATTAGGTCAAGTTAGGTTTGGTCCATGTTAGACCAAGTTGGGATGGGCCCACATTGGGTTGAGTTAGTTGGATGCATATAGTTGAGTAAAGGTCGAGGAAAATTTGGGTGAGGCCAAATTTATTCAAGGTTAGGTTGCAATGTGAAGAGCCCAAGTTGCATTAGATCAAGTTACAGTTAGATACATTAGAGCATGTCAAACCTTTGTTATATTATGTTGGGTCGAGTCTAAGATAGACTATGATTAAGTTGGGTCTAACCTAGGTTAAACCGGTTCAAGTTAGGTTGAGCTCGTGTTAGTCTCAATCGGGCCTAGTCCAAGTCAAGATAGGTCAAATTGGAACAAAGTTAGGTTAGCTTGGTGAGACCAAATCGAGTCAAGTTCACTTTATATCGGGCTTTGCAAGTCAAATCCATATTGGGCTGGATTTAATTGAGTTGAATCCAAATCAAACTAATTAAAATCTTACTTTAAATCCAACTTAGAAATATTATGCAAATTGAATTTAATCTAATTTAAATTAGATTGAGAAAATCTAATTCGATCTTATCTACTTAAAATAATTCTATAAATATATTTTATTGAATTTTCAGAAATCCAATACATAATCATATTTACTTAAACATTTTAAGATAAATAGTTGGTTCAATGCAAGTATTGACATATTTTATTTTTAGTACAATAAAAAAAATTTAGTATCAATGCATAAACTTATTAATGTTATTTGAACTTTTTTAATGGATAAGATAATTAAATACAAGATTAGTCTTTAATTGTCGTGTGTTTATTAGAAAAATATTGCATATTAGCGTTAATATTCTCTCTAATATCTAATGACTATAAGTGATTAGTCTTTATTTTTTTAACTATAAGTAAAATATTTGAATATTTATTATAATGAGTAAACTATTAAGTCGATTCTTTATTTTATTTTAACATTATAAAAGAACTATTAAAAAAGAAACATGAAAAAGAGAAGATAAAAATGGTTTTACTTCATCTTGTTAAGGATAGCAAATGATGAAAAAAAAAAAAGTAAAACGATCATACATTTCTTTGCATCCACTTACCTATATTTTCGTTTATCTTTATATTAATCTATGTCTCATACAACCATCATATTAAAAATATTATCCGATGATGTATTGCAAGATTCAATCCCATTTTTGTTTCCAAAAAGATTTTCGGTTCTTATAAAACACATTTGATTTGAGTTTTCATAATTTGGATAAATTATTTGTAATCAAAATAACACTTTTACTTTAACTTTTATTTTTTTAATTTTTTCTTCACTGAATTTTGCAATCAGATTTTCCCCAAAAGATCATTAACTTTTGAACACTTTTTTTTTTCCGTGGAGTGTGGAACTAATTCCCAATATTTCACGCATAGCCATTTGCTTTTTAGATTTATCCAAAACACACATCCTTTACATGATTGCTAAACTCATGTTAATCAAAGATAATGGTGCCAATCAATCTAATAACAATCCATGCTTCAATAATATTGAACTATATCTCACTTTTTTCTTTTTCTTTATTGACTTTAGATATGTGACAAATGGAGAATGAATCTCACTAGATCATGTAATGAGTGGCCATATATAAAATGTCATAAGTATAGATAATGTTATATTTTAAAAATTTAGATGACAAAAATAAATATATACAATTTTTAAATAGGTATATAGTTGTTTATTTATTTATAACTTTCTTAATTTATATATATCATAGTTATTATATTCTTAAAATAATGGAATGAAAACATAACTATAAATAAAAAATTGAAAGAGGAAAATACAGTGATACACTTTGTGAGACACCAACTAACATGAATGACCTTTCCATTATATATGCCAAAATATAAAAAATAAAAAAACTAACAAACTGATGGATATGACATAAAGGTCAACATGTTTGTGCCACTTCACACTAAGGTTGTCCTAAAGGAAAGGATTAATTAATTAATTCATTACAAAATTTTGCATGGTGGGACCCACCAACAGATTTTGTTTTTTTTTTTTTTTCTTCAAGAATTTAGGGAATTAATTAGAGAGTGATGGAAACTAATTCCCCAGGGATATTGTATTGCATTGCATTGGATTGAAATTTTCGGTTCAGACAACAAATTCGGCATTATCTATCTTTTTCTCTTTTTTCTTTTCTCCTTTTTTATTTTTTCATTTGTGGCGTTGAGGTGAAGGGTGGGGAAGAAAATCCAATACTTTTTTCCAGAGGGACGAAGGAACAACGTAACGTTATGATGGTTTGGCTTTCTTCCATTGCTCGCATTTCAGACTTTCTCGCTCTCTCTTGGTGTTTGGATTTCCTTCCCAAAGCTTGAACCTTTTCCCCTGAATTTGTCACCCTGATAAGATTTTCGTTGTTACCGAATTCTGGGTCTTTTTTTTTTCTCTCTTTTCAATCCCTTTCTGTGATATAACCAAAGGGTAATTTCCTTCACCTTCAAATCTGAGTTGGGTTGTCCTTGTCCCCTCTCTGAGTTGGGATTTGTATCAGCAGAAACAAATCCTGATTTGGAGAGAAGGGTGGTGCATTTGTATTCCCTGAACCCAGCCCAGTTGATTCTTCAGTAATTTCAACTTTGAGGTTTTGAGCATGTTTCCTCATAGTTGCTGCCACTGTTATATATATAAAGCTGGTTATCTTGGTTAGGTGATTCTTATATCAACCTGACAGTTGTATCTTTTCCATTGTTTCCTTCTGCTATGTTCATAGGTTTTTGTGAAGCTCTTTCCTATTAAATTGTCTTTTTCTCTGAGGAGGGCTTTGCGTTTGGTTTTAGATTGGTTATCTTGGGTGTGAAATTGATTCATTGGAAAAAAAAAGAGCCTCCTTTTCTTATGTTGTTGAGTGGATTGAACTGTTGTGGACTAGGAGGAGTGGTATTTTTGATTAGTTTATTTACTGTTGGATTATTGGGTTCAAAATGGGGAAGAAAAAGAATCAGGTAGGAGAAACAAGTGAAGGTAGAGGAGATCATAAGAAGACAGAAGATGAAAGCTCCAGATCATATGACAACGATACTTTGGCGTTTATATCAATGGCTCAAGAGTTGAAGGATGAAGGGAACAAGCTGTTTCAGAAGCGGGATGTTGAAGGGGCTTTGGCAAAGTATGAGAAGGCCATGAATTTGCTTCCAAGAAATCATGGAGATATTTCTTATTTGAGGAGTAACATGGCTGCGTGCTACATGCAGATGGGTCTTCGTGAGTATCCTAAAGCAATCAATGAATGCAATTTGGCTCTTGAAGTATCACCAAAATATAGTAAAGCTCTGATGAAGAGGGCAAGGTGCTATGAAGCTTTAAATAGGTTGGATTTTGCGCTGAGAGATGTTAGCACTGTTCTGAAGATAGAGCCAAATAATGTAATGGCATTGGAGGTCTCGGATAAGGTGAAGCAAGCTCTTGAAGTTAAGGGATTAGTAGTAAATGATACGGAAATTGAGTTGCCTCCAGACTATACCGGACCTCCTGATTTACGTCTGGAAAAAGTTGACAGAGAAAAGATTTACAGGAAGAAGAAAAGCAAAGAGAAGGTGAGGTCTACTGATAAAATTGAAGAAAAGCAAGCTGAGGAGAAATTAGAAGAGAATAAAGCTGAGGACAGTCGGAAAGATAAGAAGGCTAAGAAATATAAGAAGAAGAAGGCCAAGGAAAAAGATGTTGAGAAAAAAGATGATGTTAAGGAAGTTATTGAGGAAAAGAGTAACGGTAGAAGTGAAGATATACCTAAGAAAGCAGCAAAACTTGTTTTTGGTGAGGATATAAGATGGGCTGAATTGCCAGTTAATTGCAGCCTCTTTCAGCTTAGGGAAATTATTTGTGATCGTTTCCCTAGACTGGGAGCAGTTCTTGTCAAATATAAGGACCAAGAGGGTGATCTGGTCACTATCACTTCTGATGAAGAATTAAGGTGGGCTGAAACAGGATCACAGGGTTCTATACGGCTGTACATAGTGGAAGTTAATCCTGAACATGATCCATTCTTTGTGAAGCTTAATGCAAAGAGTGGAGAAAAGGTTAGTATTGCTAATTCTCCTGTGAATGGATCTGTTGTGAAGGCAAAGAACATTATTAGCTCATCTTGCATTGAGGATTGGATAATTCAGTTTGCACAACTGTTCAAGAACCATGTTGGGTTGGAAGCTGACAGATATTTACATTTTCATGAATTTGGTATGAAGCTCTATTCAGAGGTTGTGGAGGAGACAATTATAAGTGAGGAAGCTCAAGGCCTACTTGATGTTGCTGAAGGTAAGTTCCAAGAGATGGCAGCTCTAGCATTGTTGAATTGGGGAAATGTGCATATGTCCAGCGCAAGGAACAAAGTTTATTTTACTGGAGATTCTTCTAAGGAGCATTTGCATGAACAAATCAGAAGTTTGTATGAATGGGCACACGAAGAATATGAAAAAGCTGGGGAGAAGTATGAAACAGCCATTGAAATTAAACCAGATTTCTATGAAGGCTTCTTGGCCCTAGGCCAACAGCTGTTTGAGCAAGCCAAGCTTTCTTGGAATTATGCACTCTGTTCTAAGGTAGATTTATCAACATGGTCCTCCTCCACTGAGCTTCTTCAGCTTTACAACAGTGCTGAGGATAGTCTGGAGAAAGGAATGCTTATATGGGAAGAATCAGGAGAGCAGAAGTTGCTGGAAACTTCCAATCCGAAGGATACTTTATTACATTTAAAGGACATGGGGTTGGACCAACTATTCAAAAATATGTCAGCACATGAAATTGCTTCACAGGTGGCTGATACGAGGTCGCAAATGAATCTTCTGTGGGGTACCATACTATATGAGCGCTCAATTGTGGAATTCATGTTAGGGCTACCAGGATGGAATGAAAGTCTTGAAGTTGCAGCTGAGAAGTTTCAACTTGCTGGAATTTCTACAAAAGATATATCTGTAATGTTGAAGAATCACTGTTCAAATAACTTGGCTGTAGACGGTACATTTTCTTTCCTAGTTAGAAAATTTATAGCTGAACAGATATGTATTCATATATACTTACAACTTTCCCAACAGGTCTTGGATTCAACATTAATGAAATAGTCCGACCATGGAATGAGATGTACAACGCTAAAAAGTTGCAGAAAGGTGTTCCATCATACCGTTTGGAGCCCTTGTTTAGAAGAAGAGTATCTAAAACATTCCATGCCTTTGAGCTTGAATGAGTTGCATCGTTTTCTGCAAGTTGTTGAGGAATAACAGAGCCAACATCCACATGGGTTGCTTCTGTGACCGAAATGCTATTGTCTTCATGAAGGTAACTGAGAGTCCTATGTTATTTCTTTTTGTTTTAGTAGTATTAATTGTCCCTGCTTATTAGTCTACACCTTTTGTTCTCTTTTTGTGTACATGTTTGTGGAATGAGACTCTAGGGGCATCTTGCAAAAGTATCTTATAGATTTTAGCATTGATAAGTAACTGTAGATTATTGGTGTTAGATTTAGCTGGCGAAAATTATTGTCTTTGTGATCATCGCAGTAAATTGAGAATTATGCTTGAAGTTAGGTACTGATTAGTGCCTCAAAAAATAGCAATTTCTTTTTGGCACTGTTTTGACATTTACTATCTGCCTTCTAATTATGAATGAAGTCTTGTCATTGATTATCGATATGCAATGTGTTGAAGTTTTGTAAATTTCATGCTTATCTTTTAGAATCACTTCTGCAATCTATTTTTAAAATGAACAAGCTGCTCTGTACATATCCTTTCTTTATAGCATAAACATTTGTTGACCATATACAAGAGGTTTTCATATGAAGTTACTAGCAAGGACTTCAATACACAAAACCCATTTCTCAATAAAGGATTTTAGATTGCTATATCTTCACCAGAGGAAGATTAAATATTATTTGGAAGAAATACTTTCACAAGAATCAAGCACAGTTTAATTGAAATTAACTTGCCAGAACTAGGTTATAAATTTATAGCCCAATTCTTCTGCATGAATCTTTGAGAAATAATGTTAAAGAACTTGATATTCAGTTGAATCAATTGTAGAGCAGGCTGATTTAATGAAAATGAATTTGTTTATGTGATGACATCAAGCCTTTGCTTCATTAGAGCACAGTGTGTTACCTTGAAGATTAGATGCAAAGATGTTTTGAACATATATAGTTTGTGTTGTAAATTTTACATTAAGGAAAATAACAAACTTTTGGAAACATCTGAATGTTTGTAATAGTAATAATATATGCCGGCGATTTGGAGAGAAAGTGAAGAAATCCTAAATCAGAAATTTTGACTGTGGTGAAATAAATTATGAATTTATGGACCTAATAATCTGACATTAGCGGTTTAATATTGTGACTACATTCTAAGATCTTAACGTGTACATACATGCACCAACAATTTTCAGTTTTTATTTGTGAGGCATCTGAGGTAATTTTGTGATTATTCTTTCCCATACTCTGGAAATAGATGATAAAGGTATTTTGACTACAATACAATCGGGCATTTCAAGGCTTTGGACTCTCAAGATTTTTATTTCTATAATTTGCTATTTTGTAGATTTTCTTCCATCAAGTTATACTTACTAAAGTTTACATTATCTTATAAATGACTTCTGCAATTTAAACGATTGTATATATACCTTGAATATTTGTTGTAGTTTGCTGTTTTGTTTCTAGGCGACAATCATGCAGGTTTTATTTTACTTGAACTTCGTATGGAAATAAAAAATTATTTTATTGATAATAATTATACCAAATACATTCTTATCATCTCTATTTATGATAATCAAATTCTTAAAAATAAAGAAATAAAGTATGCTGAGATGAATGGAAAGATTCTACATATATGTATGTTTCTTTCTAATCACTATGGATACATTGAGGATTTTTTTATTTTATTTTAATAATCTGCTATGTACAACATTGCCCTTCAAGTTGATATATGAATATATCAATCATTCCGAACTTGCCTACAAGACAAGGGAATCTGCCCTAGAAAAGACCTTTTGTGAACATGTTCGTTATTTGAAGTCCTTAATGGACATAGGTTGTGACCACAAAACATTTGTTAAGATTACCCTTGATAAAATGAGTGTCAATTTCAATATGTTGGGTTCTATCATGTACTGGATTAATGACAATGCTTTGGCTAACTTGTTATCACAATACAATTAATGTCAAACTTTATTTTTCGGTTATCTAGTATAATTTTTATCAAGAGCCTTTCACAATAACCCCTTTCTTGGGCTTGACTTCAACTATTTAAGAATTTTTGTTAGCTATTTGCATGTATGTTTATCTTGGATCTTGTATAAATTGACTTACTACACTAACTGCATAAACAATATTTGGGCTCATGTGTGATTAATAAATAAGTTTTCCTCCCAATATCTGATATTGAGTCTTGTTATGATTATAGCAATAAAGAACTGATCTTATGAAATTAATAATATCTATATATTAGGAACCTTTTACTTAGTCTCATATCATATCTTTATTATTAAAGGATATCAAATTTCCTCTACTTATTGTATTGCTTCCTTTTTCTCAATATAAATGAAGTTCCCATGTTGTTTTAGAAACACAATTTTAGCTATATGTTTCTCTCTTTCCTAGATTTTAACATGATATCTAGAGTATTTTTCAAAAGGTTTAAATATGTTTTTAGTTTCTAAATTTAGACGCATAATTAGAATTTGTTGCTGTTTCAAATTTTGATACATCTTGATCCTTAAAGGTCCTCAAACTTTTAAGAATGGACGGATACAATCCTTTTAGCCCAACAACGTTAACTTATTTTGACGTGTTAAACCACATTTCAGGTTGTGTTTGAATTGTTTACACTATTTGACACATTCTAATTCAAATGATAGCATGAAATGCCCTTTAACACAAAGAAAAAGATAATGTCGTTGGGTTATAAGGAGAATTCAATGACACTAATAAAAATTCAATGTTTATTAAAAAGATTGTTAGATTAAACATATTGAGAAATAAGATATTTAACATATGATTTTTTTCCTTTTTCTCAATGCAATGGGTAAATTCTTAATGATACTTACCTCCTTACTTTTATCTCTAGGGATCCTCACCTGTAAGATAGACAACTCTTCTTACTTTGGAATCAAAGTGGGTTATTTCCTTCTTTGATAATCAAAGTAGGTTGTAATCACAAAATCACAAAAACTAGACAAGGTTGACTTGGCATTAGGGAGGAAAGGGAACAAAAGACAATAAAGAGTCAATAAGACTAATGCCATTTAGGACACCAGTGGGTAACCATTCTTCCCTTTTGCAACCTCGTTTTGTTGTGGAGTGTTTACATATGTTAGTTCACAAACAATACTATTATGAGACAAAAGTTTGTAGAATTCATAATTCACATAATTAGTACCATTATCAAATCTAATTCTTTTGACATTTTTTCCATATTGATAATACGGAACTAGATAACAAAGATATGAAATACCTCAAATTTCCCTCTCATAATCTATATTCATGTAATGAATACAATCCTCAATAAAAGTAACAAACCATTTTGATAAAAAAATATATTCTAAAATAGTTCTCCAAACATCAGGATGAATTAAATCAAATAGAACACTTCTTACCACATATGGGATAAGATGCATGGTGATGCTTTAATAATTGACAAATATCACATTTAAAAGACTTAATAGACTCTTTAGTAAATAGATGAAGGAACTATGATTTGATAAGGTTGAATGAGAAATGCCCAAGTCTTATATAATAAATCCATGTTTGAAAACTTGTCCATGTTTTTGATGTTGCTTGCCGCATTGTGACCTTTATTTTGTTATGGTCCTTGGATTCCAACAGATACAACCCAATCTAGTCCTTTTAGCAATTGAATTCATCTTTTTTGTGGCAAGGTTCTGAAATACATAATAAGAAGAGAAAAAAGGTTGCTAAATAGTTCAAATCTTTTGTAACTTTCTGCACAAATATAGGACTACTACTGGTCAGTTGTTGGACATATTAAACATCCTTTAATACATTAGTTGTTTCTGAAGTTATATTTCCAGATCTGCATTAGTACACTATCACCACTTTTGACTAAAAGGAGTTGTTCTCTAGTCATGTGATCAGTTGCTCCTGAATCAAGAATCCAAACACCTTAAGACATAAGATCAATTGTATTGAATGTACTGTTACCTTTTATGGACAAGGTATATGATCTATACCTAATCCGGAGTCCACATATGGATGTCTGCATTTGTTGCAGAAAGGTTAATCCAGAATGAAAGATTTATATTTCAGATTACCTAATCCAAGTTTAAAAGGGATTTAGGTTTTGAGATGGTTGAGGATGCAGAAACAAATAGCCATTTTTGTATGCTATTGTACTACTCAACTGACATGGTTTTCCATGCAACCTTTAGCTATGTGCATGATTGATACTGTTTGCTGCTACTAGCTTCTTTTCTTTGCCCTCTCTGTTCATAAAATATGGATTATACTTTATCATCTTTGTTGGCTTATTTTGCAGGTTTCTTTGCCTACTATCTTTAGTCAACACTGTAGTTATAGAAAGAAACTATCTTTCACAAGAATTTAAAAGTTTGGGAGATTCTTGACAGGTGGGGAAGATGGAGTTGCAGAAATTACCTTTTAGTTACTTTCTGCCTTTGCTCACATTTCCTTCCCTTTATGGTTAGATTTATAGTGGCCTGTAGGAAATTAAAGTTATACTGAAAGAAAGTTGGAGCTTGTTTCTCTTGTTCAATAGTTTATCATATGTAACTACTTGTTGAATTAGTATTTCTAACTACATGAGGTTTCCTTGTACTAAATTATTCAACTTGCTGCACATTCTGCTCATAAAGTTAAAGGGAAAAAGGCATTTTAAATTTGTTTGAAAGGAAAGAGTAGCAGATTTTAATTCTTACATCTTCATAATTCATTCACAAAAAAATTGTCCCTTTGAATTTGGCTCAGTAATTTTGGTTTTTTAACTGTTAGTCAATTGTTGTTTTCTGTAGATTAACATTTGTCATTTAAATTTTCTGTTTCTGATATTTCACCAATTCTCATAATTGCCAGACTGTAAGTTAATTGAAATCGAAGCCAGTAAGAAAATTGTATGAATTAAATTTTGACATATTTTTTGGGATTTATAATATAATGTCATTAACATTATACCATGGACTATTTTCTAACACTTTTTAGAAGAAATTAAGCTAGATTTTTTTGTTTAGGTAATATCATACTCATATCTCTTATACTTATTATTATTATTATTATTATTTTTAAGGAGATTATAGGTATATTACAGTTTTCTTCAACAGAGAAAAAAAAAACATGCTAGTGTCTCTTAATTTAGTTACAATAAAGAAAATAAAGACATTGAAGAGTAATGGAACAAGAGATTTAAGTATCACAACCTCATTTCAAAATATTAGATTTGTGGTATTTTCAGAAAATGAAAAATTGCAAAGTATATAATATTACTTACGTATAGAAAATTCATAGTTTGATCTGTTTTTCATTAATTATTATTAAACATTATAAAAAGTTTCACAAATTTCTTAAAATTTGTAATATGAAAAATATCGTGTGTCATTTTTTATGAAATATAAATTCATTGAATTCGAAATTAGCATAACCATTATTAAATTTAATTAAAGTTACAATAAAATAAAATTGAAACAAATTCAACTAAAATTATAAAACTAAATACTAAATAAATTTTGAATACGAACAATTAATATTACAGAATTAAATTAAAAATAAATAAAATCAATTAACATTATAAATTAAATTAAAAAATTGAAACAAATTCAAATAATATTATAAAGTTAAATTTAAAAAAATTACGGAATTAAATCAAAAAATAAAGTAAAAATAGAATATATTAGAATTATAGAGGTAAATTAAAAAATAAAAAATAAACAAGTTCAATCAAGATTGAAAAATTAAATTCTAAACAAAATAAATATAGGATCAATTAAAAATTGAAGAATTAAATTAAAACAAACATCAATTAGAATTGTATAATTAAATTTAAAGTACAATTGAAATAGATTCAAATAAAATTTTCTTTTAATTAAATTCAAGCAGAATTAAAGATTGCGAAACTAAATTATAAAAAAACAAAATCAAAATAGAATAAATTAAAATTATAGAAGTAAATTCAAAACTAAAGTTTCACTTCAAAGGATAATGATTTGATATTCCAAATTTGTACCATAAAATTTGTATGGTTAAAAAAAAAACATTTCCAAATTCAATCTTCATATGAACACCATTAATTACTTGTAGACCTACATTTAGATATGTTGGATTTCACAAGATTTCAAAATGTATTCACAATTTATATAAACAATGGATTAATTTGAATGGAGTTTTCAAAATATATGAGAATAATTTGAGTTGTTATACCATCTAACACAAACATTAATTATTTGTGTGGTTATGTTAGAACTCTGGTTTGGTGATTTTGAAAGTAATTTAGGAGTATAATGTTGCAACCACTTCACGTGATGTCATCCATAATTTGAAAGCATTAACAGATTTATTATGAGGAATATTCCAGTGTAGGAAGTGATTATTTTGTTTTGTTTGAAGTTCCTTCGAATCTATCTTCTGAACCCTGTATTTTCTGATATCTACTGAACAACAAAATGAACCCTCATAAAGTTAGTGGAGATGGAGTACTCGATATAGTTTTGAATTTAGTTAAGAAAGTGCTTTCACTATCATATGCATAAGCTGAAATTAACAAAAAACAGAAAGTTGCTTCAATCTGTTTGGATTATTTAGAGTTGTGAAAATGGATCGGAATCTACGAGCCAATTCGGTTTATCATAGGTTTGGATCGAGTTGGATTGAAATTTTTTTATAAATTTTAATACGGGTTGACTTTTGACCCAATCTCCCTAGAACCCGGCTCACCTGGGTTGAACCCGTGGTGAGTCGAGTTGGCTTACCAACTCGTAAATAAATGATCACACAAGTATTTTTTTTTTTAAGTTTGGCTTTGCATTTGCGTCAGGTTAGGTTGTTTTCCTAGCCAACACATAGATAATTTGTATTTTTGTGATTTTGGTTCGTATTTGGATTGTATTGAAATTTATTTAGATTTTAAATAAAATTATAATTTAGTTTTGATTGAAAAAAAATAAAAAAATTGTATTTATTTTTAATTAAGTGAATCCATAAGTCAACCCATTTTACCCATCAACCCATGGTAGGTTGAACCGGGTTCAAATTTTTTTGACTCGCTAATAAGTAGAGGTGGCAAACGGGCCAGCCCGGCCTGTATGTGGCCCGTCGAAAAACGGGCCGGGACGGGCTGACCCGTCAAACAGAAACGGGTCAATATTCACAACCCGCCCCGTATAGGACGGGCTAACAGGCCGGGCCGGGTTGGCCCGTCTAGTTTTTTTTTTTTTAATTAGTTTTCAAATTTTTTAATTTATTTTATTTTTTAAATTTGTTTATATATACATATAAATTATTATTAAAGTCATATTTAATCAAATAAAATATTATTTTAACTTTTAATTGATTAGTTAATGTTTTTAATTAGATAAGTTAAAATAATTATTAAATTTACATATTAAATTATTCAATTATAACTAATAATTCAAACTTAATTTGTAGGTGTTAATGATTTAAATTACAATACTATTATATATTTATACATTTAAAATATATAATCTAAAAAATTAATATTTTTAATTATTTTTTATTTTATTTTATTTTTTTAAAACGGGCCAACGGGCCAGGACGGGCTGACCCGTACTTTGGCCCGTCAAGTTGACGGGCTGGACGAGACGGGCCAGAACGGGCTGACAGGTTGAAATCTTCAACCCAGCCCGTTCTTTTTAGCACGGGCTGACGGGCTGGCCCGTTGGGCCCAGTCCGTTTTGCCATCCCTACTAATAAGTAAGCCGGGTTGGATTGACTCACTAAGTAATCAACCCAAGTTGGGTCGAGCTAGGCGGGTCGGGTTACCCGTTTTGATAGCTCTAGGAATATTAGCTTATTAAAAATTAATTTTAGAGAATCTTTAATAGCTTATTAACAAGTCCTTTAATAAAAAATGATTAATGACTACAATTTAACTACAAAGATTTTAGGCTTAAATACCTTTTTGATCCTCATTTTCGTAGTGTTTGTTGTAGATGGTATTTTGACAGAATGTTTAAAATGATTCTCATTTTTACCGAATGTTTAAAATGGTCCTCAATTTCGCAATTTGAGTTTTATTTGGTCCTTTTCTGTAACGTCGTTTAAATCATTAACGAAGCATTGTACAGGTGGCACAATTTGTATTAAGGTGTGTTACGTGTATTGTACAGGTGTGATAATTAGATATTTGAGGATAAATAAATGAGCTAGGGTTTTGGTAAGGAATGTTTGGGCAATTGGTGAGTTTTGACAATCTTGTTCCTCCATTCCCAATTGGTGTTGCTGCAATCTTCTTCTTCATGCAATTCCATTATATAGGTATGTTACGGTCCTAATCTTATTCCTTTACCTCTGGTTGTAATCGTTGGAGGCAACCGTGTTGTATCACTTCGTGCACTATTGGTGGTTCAACGAGAAATGGATTAACCCCGATTTGTAGCTGCAGAGAGATGACAACTTTGAGGATGACAAGATCTCCAAAGAATATTGGTAGAAAATTTTGGGTACAATATGCTTTTATTGTTGTGTTAATAATAAATTGGTTTTAATTTTTGGTTTATTGATTTACAGAGTAGTGGTTCCAATAATATGGACTGCAACTTTTTCAAATGTCACACCGGGTAAATCTTTAACCCTCCCCCCTCTTACTAGGACTACATAATGTTCTTGTAAATTATGGCCAATACCGAGTATATAAGAGTAATTTCAAATCCAAAGGTTAAGCGTACTCTGGCAACTTTACGTAAGGCAGAGTTTGGTTTTTTGGGTGTAATAGTGGAAAAGTTGACAGATAAGTCACCCTTACTGCCACTCTATAGAACCGTACATGAGATTTTCACTTCATATGGCTCCTTATTCAATTTTTTTTGAAGTCATTGGATCTGTTTCCTAGTTCGGTTTGAGAATCTCTCCCCTTCTTCTATTCCGTTTCGAAGAGTAACTAGGACCAATTCAGTCACGTTTTTATGTTCCAATTGAACACTTTCCTTTTTATTATTCTCAAAGAAGAAGATTTTTTCTTTCTTTTTACCAAACATATGTGGATCCAATCACGATCTTCTAATAAGAACAAGAAATCTTTCACGATCAATCCTTTTGCCCCATTCTTCAATAATCAGAAAGATCCTTTTCAATCAAGTTTTCATTTTTTTCGTGGTGGTGTTGATGAAAAGGATGTCATCATCATGACACAAATGAGGCAGATTAATGATTTGGAGAAGTCATTGAAGGTTGTTGAGAAGATACTACAATTAGTAACAGGGTTCACTTGTGTTATTATTTAATTATTCGTACTGTTATTGTGTGTAATCTTTTAAAGTCCAATGTGTTTTGTACTATTGTTAAATGAAGAAATGAATTAGTTTGATTATGTTAATATTAGTCCCAACATGTTCAAAATGACATTTTAATCTGAGCATTGAAGTAAGTGATATTGATCTAAGCTTGGGAAAAATTAAATTGATCTAAGTCTGGAAGAAGTTAAATTCATAACATTAATTCATCCTCATCAAAATGCACTACATCAATGTTTGGCAAACGTGAAATTGAACGAAGTTTAAGGAAAGTCAAAATGCAGTACATCAATAATGAATTCTACATTAGAAATTCCAAAAAATAACTAAGACGTTTGTAGTTGCTATCATAACCTCCTCCTAATCTGTAATTTCATCATAAACTGCTGAGATGGTTCTTCTGGTGTTGGTAGTGGTGCTACTTGACTCTCCACTTCATTCCTTGGTGGTTAAGTTGTTTGAGTTTCAGCAGTTGGTGAATTCTCAGCAGTTTGGACATCTGGTGCAGTCTCAGAAGGTGTTGTAGTCTGCTGTTATGTTCAATCTGACGACATATGCTACATTTTTTCTATGATCTCCTTTGCTCATTTGTGCGTTATCCTTTTTGTGCCCACCTACAAACACAAACTACACAAAATCATGGAAGTAATTTAGAAACCATGCAGAACATCACAACAATCGAAAGACAAACAAACCCCAAAATAGAATTACGAAAACCCTAACCACGAGCAAACACAACCCAGAAAACCATAAACCCATTTACCTCGTTGATGATGATTAACTGGAAAATTGAAATGAAGAGCGCAACTGCAATCCAATGATGAAATGACAAGTATTAGCTGCTTCCTCTGCAAATCCGGGCTCAAGAAAGACGAAGATGAAGAAATTTTCCTAATTGCAAAATTTTCCTTAAATTAAAAAATTAACATTAATTAGCCATATGTACAGTACACCTAACACACCCTAATACAAACCGTGTCACCTGTACAATGCTCCGTTAATGATTTAAACGACGTTACAGAAAATGACCAAATAAAACACGAATTGCGAAAATGAGGACCATTTTAAACATTCGGTAAAAATGATGACCATTTTAAATATTTTGTCAAAATGAAGACCATCTACAACAAACACTACGAAAATGAGGACCAAAAAAGTATTTAAGCCAAGATTTTAAAAGAGGATAAATTGTTAAACATCATGGTTAGGGATGTAAAAAAAAATTTGTACCCACAAGTATCTGCGGATAAAACTCGTAATAGGTAGGAAAATGATATTGTAAATAAATACCCGCGAGTAACGAGTATGAATATTTTTTATACACACATTTTAACGGAATATGTACGAATATCATAGTATTTATATCCGTAAATACTCGTACCCGCTATACTCTAATTTAAATTAAAAAATATTAAAAAAACATGAAAACATTAACACATTTATGTCGTATCATATTGAAATAGTTTTAAATCTAATTGATTAAAACTAAACCAAATCAATTATATCATTAACCTTAATTTTCAAATTAGTGTATTTTTCAAAAACCTTGATTTAGTATATTATTTCATCAACCTAATCAATTAATTGCGAAATCATCTTAGTTTCACTAATGATTATTTCAAAATCTAATTGATTATATTTCAAGAGTATTACATGTAATTTTTATTAATTGATCATCTGTTAACCAATTCAATTAAATTGTTCATAGAAAATATTTTATCTTTTAAAAAACAATGGAAAAAAGTTCGAAAATCTTTACACTCAAACTCTTCATTTACTTCATGTAACAAGATCCAAATAAATATAAACTACAATATTAAAAAATAACAATGAAATAAATCTAAGAACTAAAAATTCAAACAATACAAAAATAAAGAACTATTTTAGTGATCACTAACCTATTACCTATCACGTTTTGTAATAAATTTTCTAAAAATATGTTCTTACATTTTTTTTCTTATTCTTATACTTATATCATCATTTTTCAAACTATCATAAATATATATTTGTTTTCTAGTATACTTGCAATTGAAGAATTGATACTTGAAAAACACGTATAAAAAATGTTATCCAGTGAATAAAAAATAATATTAGGTTTCGTGGCTGGAAAACAAAACTGCTTCACTTTCAATAAGTATCCAATCACATACTAAGCCATCAATGGTGCATCATGCCGTAAGCCATCAAATATCATCATACACTCAAAAAATCTTAATCTTAATATCAAAAATTCATTCAAGAACTTTTTTTTGCATACTCTTAATGTGAATTTTTTTTATTTCATTACTATTATTTTTAATTAACTGAAATATATTTTTAGTATGTGTAAAATAAGTAAATTTTAATCTTAGTCTCCATAAAAAAAAAAAAGCCATTCCTATAAAATTTATACCCACTAATTTAATTGTAAAATTGAGCATTTTACAATTTAAATTGAAAATATATAATGAAAAAGCATGGAAATTGGAACAATTCAAGGGTAAAAGTAAAAAGCATGTTCATGAATCCTATAAAGTGGGATGGCAAATTGGTCCATCTGCCGTATTATTTCGGCCCGTTCTTCATTACGGTGACAAGGACAAGGTGATATTATTATCCAACATATTTTTAATTAAAATAATAAAAATTACTTGTTGTTTTAAATTAATCATAATACATTTTTTTGTTAACAATAAAATCTCACATCTTTAATACATAAAGACAAATAAATAAAGTAATTATATAAGATAATAACCATGTCTTACAATTAAAAAACAAAATCTCAATTGAGAAATAATAAAAATTTTAAAAAAGTCAATAAACAAAGAAAATTTATGATTCAATGTACAAATTTATGAAGGACTTCATACTTAACTAAACCATTGTTTTTTTATTTCAAATTTGAATATCGTATAAAACTAAAGATTTAATGCAGTTATAACAGCTGAAAGATTTTTCTTTTAAGGAAGTATAATAAAAAATACATTAAAATAAATCATGAAATAAAAGCTAAATTTATACTTGAAAAATATATGATATTAATGAGATCATAAATGGAAAATACACACTCAATACACAAACAATACTACACTAAAAAATTAAAGAGAAAAAAAAAATTACAAGTTACGGATCTATAATTTGCTTCACATTGTCCTATATGCAAAACGGATTATACAAAATGACAAATTTATTATTTAATCTTACACGCTTGAAAAGTTATGCAAAATCAGTTTACTAGTTTTTTTTTTTAATTCAGTAATAATATATTTTTTTTGGTTAGTTAAATTTCAACTTTTGTTAATTTTATTTAATTTAATTTCTTTTATTAACAATGTTTAAATAGTTTACGATAGAATGCACGATGTGGCGAATTAGTCTGACATTATCCGTTTTATTTATGTAATATTTGACGTGAATTTTTGTTTTCAAATGCAAAAAGTTTCTTCGTAGTCGAAAGCTTCTTTCTACCTTTCTTCCTTTTATCAAAAGCTTATCCGTGGTGGAACATTGATGTTGTTGTTGAAGTTGTGGATTCTGCACTAATGGTTCCAGATTTCACCAAATCACATTGGATTTGTGATCTTTCCAAATTTCATAAACCTCAATTTCATCTCAGATTTCATAAACAAATGGAAAGCTTGTAAAAACAGACAACATTAAAGATACTTGATTTGTTGGAAAGACAGACAACGTTAAAGATACTTGAGTCAAACTTATATAAACAATTGAATCATTTTAATATAAAACTTTAAAATGCTAAAAAATTTATTTATATACATCATCAACCTATTATAAATTACTATATTAACATATAATAAGTTAGTTAATTTTTTAATCTTTTTTAAAAAATCATAAAATTAAAAATAATTGATTTTTCCTCAAATTATACTTACAACAACGGTGTAAGACTTGGATCCAATTTTGACTCTATCTTCAACTCAGTTTTAAGATAATAAATTTATAGATCTTTATCATTTATATATATGGTGGTCAATTTTTTTTATTTTTAGTTAATATATGACTTAGATTGGTACTTGGAATTTCAACACTATTTATATAACTTCAAAATATTGAACTTGTATTGTAACTTATAACAAGAATTATTTTAAATTAGATTGATTTGGACTTTCAACTCAAAATCTTAAGATAATATATTTATACGTTTTCATTTTTATATCAACTCAACTTTCTTATTTTTATTTAATACAAGAATTAGACAAATACTTGAATTTTGAACACTATTTATATAATTTCAAAAACTGTATTACTAGTATAACTTATATAATTAGAGTTATTTCAAATTAGATAACAACTCAGCTAACTACACCTCGAATTGAGTCCTTTCAATTTCCAAAATTAAAAGTTTGGTTTAGATAATGAGAAAGGTGGTGGTTGAAGATCTTTATTATGAGTGGAAGTAGTGATGTTGGTGTTGTTATCCATTGGCCTGCAAAAGCTAAAAAGACAGTACCTTACTTCCTCCACAATCCCTTTTTTACGTTCCTTCAAGAAACCAAACTCTTACCCTTTCCACCAACCAACATCATCTTATACTTATATTCTAAACCTTCCTTTCATTCATATTTTTCATACATGGATAGGGAAAATATGTATTTAAAAAAGTTTAAGAGGTCTTTTATGGCATTAAAGATGGACCACTCGGTAAACTTTATCATGGAAAAATTTTTGGATGGTCTTTCATGTCATATAATGTGATCATAAAAGATTTTAAATATTTTCATAACCTCAATGATCTTTATAAATATTAAAGAGAGAGTAATATAGCAACAAAAGTTATTTTAAGTAGGTGAGATCTCTCGTATCAATAAAGTTATAATGTCCTAGCTAATAATCTAAGAAGTGATACTTAATGTCAAATCGTGAAAATTTAAACCATTTAACTTATTCAAGTTTTTTTTCTTTAGGGTGAAATATAATTTTAGTCTTAGAACTATAACGTGAAATTGAAATTGATCATTGTATGAAACTTTATTATATTTATATTTAAACTTTAAAAATGAATGAAAATAGTTCTTTTAACTCAATTACGTTAGATATTTTTGACGTTTCAAACATGTTTCATGCTAGTATTTGAGTTGTTTACACTATTTGACACGTTCTTATATTAATGTCAATTGAAAAACATGTTTGACATGTTAAAAAAATCTAATTAGGTTAAAAAGACTAAGTATTCATTTTTAAAGTTTGAGAACTAAAATATATCAAAGTTATAATCATTGACGAATTCCAATTTTATATTAAAGTTCAGATATTAAAAACATATTTAACTTTTTTTTTATCTATCCTTATCATAACGTCTTTATTATTTTATGATTTTTAATGTATTTTTATGTCATTTTTAAATTTTGAAAAAACTATATGATAATATACAGGTGTATATATAATTATCAATATGTAAAATATAGAAATATTTAAAATATGCAATGCTTAAAACATTTAGAAAATACATTTAAAATAAACAAGTTTGCACCGAGTATAAGTATATCATGATATATATATATATATATATATATATATATATATATATATATATATATATATATATATATATATATATATATATATATATATATATATATATATATTAAAATTATAT
>Ga0214543_1006368_pt1 | contig 21035 bp, 7 predicted proteins | sample CNSS2metaG_FD_160094 | JGI IMG/M metagenome (GOLD analysis project Ga0214543, IMG submission 160094) | Root nodule microbial communities from cowpea collected in UCLA plant growth center, Los Angeles, California, USA - CNSS2 | ecosystem: Host-associated > Plants > Roots > Nodule | place: USA...
TATATATATATATATATATATATATATATATTAACTCACACATGTGTACAAAGACCATAAAATTATACATAGATTTATACATCAAAGATATTCAACTAACCAAATATTAGTGAAACAAACATAAATTTGTTATCACACGTGTATCAACACTTAACATACATATTGAATAATGATCTACATATCATCTTATAGTTATGACTCAAAATTCATAAAAATCTTATCATTTTCAATAACATTTTACGGTTACAATAAACATTCACTTGTAACTAGCATAAACACGGGCACTCTCGCGTTTGTGTGTACGCATTTTTTAAATATGTGTAAATATTAGTATGTGATAATATTATAATGTTATTAAGTTAATAAATAAAATAAAATTATATTTATTAAAAATAAAGAGAAATATATCAGACAGATAAAAGAATAACCATTGATAAATAAAGAAGAAAAAAAGAAGCAGATATAGATGATTTTGTAAAAAGTTTATAAAAGTAACGGTCAATTTTAAAAAATTTAAGAAATTATTATATTTAAAGGGTACATTTGGTATTTTGAATTGCGGACATAAAATAAAAAATCTCTTTATATATTATTATAGATTAAAGAGATAAAGGAGAAGAAAAAAAATAAAAATTTTAATTGAGCATAAGTTGAATTACATTTATTATTTTAACTTGAGAAAAAATTGCATCATTTGAGAAAAAAACATTTAATTTTAGAGAAAATCTAGCAAAGGGTGAAGGTTGAGTTGTAGGTTAGTTTTTACCAGAGTGAAAAAGCCTTCATTTTCGCTTGAGGGAAAATAGAACGGAAAACAAATGTTGGATCTCTATTTTATTTTCATTTGAGCGAAAATTATTCGTTTGAACAAAAATATCAAAAAATAATCTCATGCAACAAATCCAAATACTTTTTCAAAGACACATTCAAAATTACTTGCACAATTTTTTTTAAAACATCATAAACATGCATATCCCTGACATTTAATATTTCGCTTTAAAATTAACAAATTCTTTCATTTAAATTGTACAAATCTCATTTCAAGCTCAAATATCTATAATATGTAACACACATCTTTGATTTTTTTTTTTAAATACTGTGATCGTGTCACTTTCACATCATATAATTTATTTTAAGGTACTATAAAAAACATAAATAACTTTTTTTACCTGTAATTCCTTGCTTTTTGGAGAAAGTTTTAGCTCAAACAAGATAATTATTCAAAATCTAGAGATTTAGAGCAAAACATTTAAATATAACAAAAAAAAAGCATTATGAGCTTAACCAAATTGTGACGATTGTTCTTGATCCATTAAGATTGATAGCATTGGTAAGGAAGAAAAAAAAATTGAATAAAAAACAAAGTTTAAAATTTTGATTGGTCATAAATGATTATTAATTTTTCGACTACTATGAGATATAATCTAGAGTAGGAAAAAGACTTTTAGGAAAAAAATAAATTAAGCTAGAGAGAACTAGTAAATGAAGTATGAAGAAACGAGAAAGGGAATGCTAGAGTACATTTTTTTTTTCTTTTTTAATTCCATCAAAAGTGGATAGATTTATCATATTATAAAATTGAAAATTTTTGGATTTATTTTTTTACAACACATAGATTTAGTTCAATTTATTGTTTGACATTTTGAAATCATTATAAATCAAATCGAACCAAAATTAGTTATTGAAATATTGTAATTATATTATTTATTATTTCACTCATAATAGATGTGTATAAGAAAACTTAATATATCTCACTTGATTTTTGACTATAAATACAACCTATTAAAGAATTGACACTGGTAATACATACATCCAAAAAAAAAAAATGATTGGAATGAATTAAGATTGAATAGTCGTTTTGATGTTTATGTTTTATATAAATACAACATGACTACTTTGTTAATTGTTTTTTCCTTTGTTGTTAAGTATTCAATTCTTTTGTCTATAAAAAAGAAAAAAAAAACTCTTATTCTTTTATATTATATTTTAATTCTTTTTATAGACAGAAAAAGAAAATTACTAATTTGTGTAAATTAATTTTTTAATTAATACTAAAGAGAATACATATTTAATTAAACAGCAGTAAGAAATAAAATTATTTTTTATGATTTAACGTTATATTGTAATGTCAAAAAGATAAAATTATATAAAAAATAAATAAATAGAGCTTAAATAGTTTGGTTTAGTTCAATATTTGGTTCAAATACACTTTTAATAAAAGAACCGCGCTACCTACTCCCTTCTAATCTTTATTTTTTATTTTTTGTGTTCAATACAGTAATTCTTTTAAAAGAAAACTTTAATGCTCTAATTCATAATTTGTAACAGTCATTAAAAGAAGATTAATGCTTATATATATGAATTTAATACTTCCCTTATTTTAGTAATTTAAAATATTTAATATTTTACCTAATGAATTTAATACTTTGATACTATATATTTAATATATTTAAAGTAAAGCATTTAATACAAGATGAAAAAGACAGATAACAGCAGTTTATTCATTAATAAGCATTTTAAAATATCAATTAAAAATATATAGCGCGTCCAATTAATTAAATATTTTTAATAATGTAAAATGTTTTACAGTAAAAATAATTAGAAATCATAATAAAAGTAAATAATGTTACTAATATATTTTTGAGCAATGTTACTAACACATTATGATATGTGAATCAAGAATAAATTATATTTCAGTTAGAATATATTTTTAATTATTAGTTTAAGAGACAAGTATCCATCATCAACTATTTCCTTTTGTTTATTTTTTCAATACAACAGTTTTAAATTCCGAGTAAAATTTTGCTGTTAACTTTGTCCTATATTCTTTTCATAGTTTCTTTTTTACCACTTTAAGAAAATAATTTATTTTTTTATTCTTTATCAATATAATTTTTTTTAAATAATATTAAAAAGTAATTTATCATAATATTTTTTATAATTGAGACACATAATTATTAAAAAATATATATTATAATTAAATTAAATTAAAAATCAGTTATGAAAAATACATAATACATTATTTATTTTTCTTCTATATTCATAAAAAAATATTATACAAAAAGCTCATTAGATAATAAATAATGTTTTCCTTATTAAGTCAAGAGACAATAAAGAAATTTGATAAATGAAAAATTAGAGCAAAAATAATGAGTTTGTTTTTATTTTTTTTCTTCAAAAACATAAAGAAAACGTATGAGAGTGATAAATGATTAGAATGTGTGAAAAACTAAAAAGATAATGAGAAGGAAAGTAAAAATTATCTTAATAAATATTTGGTTTAATTACTCTTTTGATTAATATTTTCGTTTAAAAATATTAAATTGGTGCTCAAGTTTTTTTAGTTTTAATTTGGTCCGATTATTGAAAAATTAATGCAATTTGGTCTTTTACAATAAATTTCGTTAAATTTTAAATTTTTTGAAATAGATCGATGACTTTTTTATTAAAATTGAAACACTTAATATGAATGATATGCTTTGTTAGACTAATTAACATAATTCTATGAATTTTTGGACAAAAACAAATACAAAAAAAAATTAAACCAAAATATTTTTATTATTTATTATATTTAATTTTATATTTTATTATCTATTAACACTAAATGTTATACTTTATAAAATAAATAAAAAAATACACAATTTAATTTTCATCAATTTTTAAAATATACTATATATAATTTAAAAAATCTAACAAATTTCAAATATATATACAATCTAATTAAAAAAATTTCAAAATTTTGGAAGTCATGACCCTCCTCTCCCTGGAAAAATCCAATCCGCTCCTGATCGAAAACTTTTCAAGTATTAGAATTATTTCTTTTTTTTACATTTTTAGTAAAAACTAAGAAATTTAAAAATATTTTTTTAAATATTATTTAAAGTTCTAAATGACATTTTTATTTTTATAAGGCTTATATAAATTTATATTATTTTAATTATTAAAATTAATAATTTTAATTTTTAATATAAAATAATAAAATTAAAGATAGTCAATTATACCTTATAGTACTAACTATTATCGGTTATCCTTTATTGAAACATGTTAAAATACTTTTTTGTCCAAATTTTCATCAAGTTTTGTCAAATAAGTCCTAATTTTGGTGTTATGTTCAAATATGTTATAATTTTCGTCAATTTTGTTCAATTGGGTCATTCTTTTTCTAACATTATTTAAATCATTAACGACCATGAACAATGACTGCCATGTGTCACTTCGTGGTTTTTTTTTATTTTTTATTTTTTTAAAATGTTTATGTGTCAACCTAGTAGCGTGCCACATGTCAAAGTCAATGTCCTATATTCAATTGGTCCTTATATTTGTTATTTTTGTTCAATTTAGTCCCAATTTTGTTTAAAATTGACCAATTTTGTCCCTATCGAACATGTGACCAAATTTATTTTTTATATCAAAGTTATAATAATGTGAATTTTAATATATTATATAAAAATATTTAATAAAAAGTGTGAATTTTAATATAAAAATTAAATTTGGTTTCAATTTGGAGAGAGACCAAATTGATTCATGTTAACAATAATTGGGACTAAATTGAACAAAAATAACAAATATAGAACCAAATTGAATATTAAAAATTAACTTTGACACGCTATTGAGTTGAGACGTGAACATTTAAAAACAAATTCAAAAAATACATAAATAAAAATTCAAAAAAACACGAAGTGATACGTGATGATCATTGTTCATGGGTCATTAGTGATTTAAACGATGTTAGAAAAAAATACTGAATTAAACAAAATTGACAACAATTGAAATCCATTTAAACACAAAATCAAGTTTAGAATTATTTGACAAAACTTGAAGAAAATTAGAACAAAAAGATAGTTTAACCAAACTTAAAATACGGGGTAAGTCTCTTTTCTCTAAATTTATTACGGTTGAAGAAAAAATATTAATGTTTCTTAATTAATATGACATCACAGTAATTAATGTTAAAAAACTCAAATAAACGTCAAATATATATTTATTGAAACTATAAATGTTTTAAGCTAATACGTATAGATTAATAAATAGAACAGTTTCTTCCTTTTAATGAAATAATAATTATTATGACGTTTTCTATTTTACTATTTTTTATTTCTACTTTGCGATAAATTGGTAAGTCTAAAATCAACGAAAGATGAAATAAAGGTATGTATTCATAAAATTATTATTATTATTATTATTATTATTATTATATATTTTATTGATGTTTGAAAACGACAAACATATACAAATAAAAATATTTTTAAAATTCCACAACTAAAATTAATATAAATCAGTATTCTTTAGTCAAGCAAACCATATCAGAGAGAACGACGCTTGTATTCCTACTTTTTAATTTTAGAAAATAAAAGTAGGACAAAATTTAATTTTAATTGATGCGTATGGACCGTCAGTATAGATAACTGTTAATAATTTGAATATTAGTATTTCCTTAAAACTAGTTCCAATTCTATAATCGTTCACTGAATTATTAATTGCTTCATTTTCTTAAGAAAGTACTCTAGATCAATAAAACACTTATCGAAAAATTATTAATTGTATTAATGCTATTATATTATTATTACTAGTAAAAATATACATACGGTCATATGTACATGTTTTTTATGATAATAAAAATAATAAAAATAATTGAAAATTCAATATCAGTATTATAATTAATAGGGTTATATATGTTTTTTTCTCTTAAATTTCAGTTAATTTTGGAATTAGTCTCTCTTCAAAATTTTTGATTAATTTAGTTATTTATCTTTAAAAATATGTGAATTTAGTTATTTTTAATTAAATTTTGTTACGTTTATATGACGTTTCAAGCATATTTCATTATAATATTTGAATTATTTATACTGTTTGACACATTTTCGTTTCAATATTAACTCAAATATTATCATAAAATGCGTCTGAAATGTCAAATAAGTTTAACAAAAATTAATAAAAAGGACTAAATTTACGTATTTTTAAGAATGAATGACTAAATTAGTATAAAATTTTAAAGATAAACTAATTCCAAAATTCACTCCTAACAAAATATATTTAACCCTAATTAATATAAACCGATACATGTTTTTATTAACTGTTATATTTAAACTTTTCATCAATTAGGGAGATTATTTTGTAAATTGAAAGTTTGTCAAAGAAAATAAAAATTTGAAAAGTAAAAGAATGTGAAAAAAAAAACGCTAAGAGAGTAGCCATGAAAATAAATTTATATTATTAGTGTTTACAAAATTATTATTATTTATTTTGTAAAGTGTAATTCCAAACCTCCTACAAATGAATCTCGTCTATAAATAGAGAAAACGCAGCGAAGTTCCTCTCGCTGCAGTTGTTGGCTCTTTCTCTTTCTCTCTCTCTTTCTCTCTCACAAACACTCTCCGCGTGCAAACAGAGTCTCCTGCATTGTATTGTAACCTTGAGAGAAGGAAGATGTCAGACGCGTTTTGCAGCGACTGCAAGAAGCAGACGGAGGTTGTTTTCGACCACTCCGCCGGCGACACCGTCTGCTCCGAGTGCGGCCTCGTCCTCGAGTCCCACTCAATCGACGAGACCTCCGAGTGGCGTACCTTCGCCAACGAGTCGGGCGACAACGACCCCAACCGTGTCGGCGGTCCCTCCAACCCTCTCCTCACCGACGGTGGTCTGTCTACCGTCATCGCCAAGCCCAACGGCTCCGGCGGCGAGTTCCTCTCCTCCTCCCTCGGCCGCTGGCAGAACCGCGGCTCCAATCCCGATCGCGCCCTCATCCTGGCTTTCAAGACCATCGCCACCATGTCCGACAGGTCACTTCCTAGGGTTCCAATCCAGATCCCCATCTTATACTATACTTTTCACTTTTGACCTCACTCAACAAATCAATTAAATGAATAAATTAATGAATCCAGAACGTGAACTGTCATATAAGTGTTTCGGGGGATTGGTATCATACGAGTCATGATCCTTGCTTCCTTATGAGGATTAATGTGGCTTTATGTTTTATTGTAGTTTTTTAAAACGATTACGTCTCGTTGGCTTTGTATATGTTTTTATCGTGAAATGTGATTTATGTAATGTTTATGATTGAGGGATTGGCTGATGCGGTTGATGATTTTGCAGGTTGGGACTGGTTGCGACCATCAAGGTATGTTGTGTTCTTGTTTCCGACAGTTTTTTTCTCTTTTTCTAATTTTTAGGTCATTAGAAGATTCTTGAAACTGCGTATATGTTTGTGTCTAATAGCCTGTTTGGATACAGAACTTGAAGTCTTTTTGAGAGCTTTTGGGAGTTTCTCTGTTATAGAAAGTTCTTTGTTTTTAGCAGAGAAGTTCTCAAAGGCACTTTTAACTTGTATCCAAATAGACCTTAATGCATATATGCAGTGCTTGTGTGTGAGGTTTGAACCACGAGTGCAGAGCTTGTTGAATTTGTATTAAACTAAATTAAGTCGGTTATTCTATGGAGTTTTATGTCCATTGTAGATGTTAATTGAACTAGGTTTTTTTGATAAGACTCGCCCTGATGTTTAGTGAAGTAAGCTAAAGAGATGACAGGGGAGTCACGAAACCGTGTATTTTTGTATCCACTTCGTGATTGTTGTGATTGGGATTGTGGTTTGGATCTTGATTGGAAAGTTAACTGAAATTTTAGTGTAGCCAAATGAGTGCCATGTGAAATTTGTGTGGAGGTTGGGGCAATCATTGCTGCACATGGAAGGTTCTGTGCTTTAGGTTGTGTGGATGTTAGTGTTGAAGGTAATTGTGGTTTGGGAGTCTTCATTTTATCTATCTGGTTTGATTACATAACAAGTTCCATTAACTTGTGAATATCCTTATACACTGTATATGATCATTGCTGTTGGTTTAATTAGGCCTTAGGCTTTCAAGCTCAAAGACAAATACAATGTTTATTGAAACTTTGTAATTGTGCTAGCTACCTAATTGTATATATTTTTGTTGAGTTACTTGGTTTTCAATTACATTTTAATGGTACAGTTAAAGTGGTGTTATTTTGGCCTTTCGTAATTGTTGTTAGTGTAGTAGAATGCTATTAGGAAGCGTCAAAAGGTTCAGTTCCTATAGCTAGTTTAGGTGCTGCCCCTTTATTAAGCTCGTTGCCTTTGGAATTTTGGAAAGACTTCTTGTCAGATGAGGCATGCTTTAATTACTAGAAACAAGAATCCAAATATGTGCGATTGGGATCAATACCTCCCCCCTCCAAAACCAAATGCATGGATCCTGTAGAGCGAAGGGCTAGTTTTGTACATAACCTAAATTTTATTTACTCTGCATTCTTCTCTTTATTTACGATGTGAGGTATGTGAATTTTTTCTCTTGCATTAGAACCTTCTTGGCTAGGGGAATTTCATGTGCACTTTTGTTAATGATGCTAATCTTATATTAAAACCAAAATTTTATTTACTCTGAATGTTAATCTCGTGTTGTTAATATATATGGCAGTTTGCTTTTTTCTCTTTGTTGTGAACACTTCTTACCTCAATGAGGTGTGTCTTTACAGCATCTTTTGGTTCAGGGCTTTATAATCCTCCTAGGCCAGGGTCACTTTGTGTGCACCTGGTTCATGATGCTTGATCTATGTTACAAAAGTTGTGGGAGCCCAAAATAAGTTTTTTCTATTGTAAAATTAGTGGGTTAGAACATAAGTGCCTTCCTGAATATGTGAGCTGTATTTTCAAAGCGATTAGTATGGCTATCTGCAAATTGACTTGGGGAAATGACTGGATTACGTTTTGGCAGTCCTCATCTCATGTCATTGTCAAGTTTCTCATAACCAAGTTTATAATCCTTGTATTGTCTCAATTTAATTTTGAAACCTTCATTTTAGTTTTTCTTGTCCATCTTCTACTCTAGTTTTCATGTAAAATTAATATATTCACTTTTTTTTATTGGTTTGAAGGATCGGGCTAATGAGATATATAAGAGGGTTGAAGATCAAAAGTCTAGTAGAGGAAGAAATCAGGATGCTTTATTGGCTGCTTGTCTCTACATTGCTTGCCGACAAGAAGACAAACCTCGTACTGTTAAGGGTACTGCTTATGATTCTTTTAACATCTGGATGCTTGCCAATTTATCTTTCTGTATGTAAATAAGCTTCCCTGAACCTATGGATTTCAACTAGAAATTTGCTCTGTTGCCAATGGGGCCACAAAGAAGGAAATTGGCCGAGCAAAAGAGTACATAGTAAAACAGCTGGGTTTGGAGAATGGTCAGTCTGTGGAGATGGGTACAATACATGCAGGGGACTTTATGGTGAGTTTTCTTTATTGACTTCACATGCATAGTTTTTTTTATTTTGCTACATGTATTTGTGGAGCTAATTCATCACAATATTTTCTATTAATGTTGCTGACTAATTTCATCTCAAACATCAGAGGCGATTCTGTTCTAATCTTGGTATGAATAATCAAGCTGTTAAAGCTGCTCAGGAAGCTGTGCAGAAATCAGAAGAATTTGATATAAGGTATATTTACTTTAGCTCATCTCAATATAGAGACTGTAATAGGTTGGTTATTCACAGCTGAAGTCTGTTTAGTCCCATTTGTTACGTTACACTTTAGTACTAAATGTCTAGTTTCAGCCAAAGGACTTTACTTATTTTTGCTCTAAGAGGAAAACACGGTGGCTAAAGTTCACCGCAGTAGAGTGTCAGTGATACTATGAAATAAGATATCAGCTTAAGGTCAGGGTATTATAAGTTGTATAGATCGATTATCTGCTATGGTATCAAACTTCCCTGTTTTCCATGGAGAACATGGTTACGGTCAGATTGTGGATTAGAAGAAACCTGCAGGTCTTACATGATGTGTGCTGCATCTGGGTAAGAAGTGGAAGCTGCGGAATTGGGGGCGTGTTTGTAAGTAGTGGGATCTCTTAGGGGGTGCTATGCAAAAATAACGCGTGTTTTTGCATGATGTGGAAACACCGATGATTGTATTGCATGTAATTTTGATTTTATCAGCCAAAATAACTGTATTGCCCTCTGCTTGTGTAGATCTCACCAACCAGTTTTAGCTTTCATCATATTCAGAGATGTATATTATGATACTAATGATCTTTCTACAATTTTTCAGGAGGAGTCCCATATCAATTGCTGCAGCAGTTATATATATCATAACTCAGCTTTCTGATGATAAGAAGCCTCTTAAAGGTTTGTGATACTCCACTCCTTAGAGGGTAACCTGGGGTTTGGAGGCATGGAGGACAAACTCATGTGAATGGGTTATTTGTTCATCTCTTCAATTTGATAGGTTTTTAATTGAAAATAGATTTGAAACGAGTATCTTCTGAATTCCCATGAATCCGACAATTGCAACATGTATGATATTTCATACACGTGTCTCATTCTGACAGCTTGTCTTAATGCAGATATATCAATTGCCACAGGCGTTGCTGAAGGAACGATTAGGAACTCCTACAAGGATCTTTACCCCCATGTTTCAAAAATAATACCAAATTGGTATGCGAAGGAGGAGGATTTAAGGAGCCTTTGCAGCCCTTGAATTGTAGAGCAAAACATTACCTTCCATATTTTAACAAGTTTAAAGTTATGTCATTAGAGAGCATTTTGTTTCCGATGTAACTGAACTGCTATTTAAAAAATCAAAGTGCCTTTTTTTTATGAGTTGTCATTCATTGCCGTTAATCGCACCATTTTTTTAGACCCTCCTAATCTGAGTTCTCTTTGGGAGCGAGGCCACAATGTATGAATTTCTCGACTCTTGGTAAAACATTAAGTTTTTTTTTTTTTTTTTTATTTTTTGCTGTCATCGCTGCTTTGATATGGATCATCGACTGGTTATAGTTCTGTACATTGCGTTGTGTATTTCAGTGTATGCGTGGTTAACCCTTGATTCTGCTGCATCCATGTCAATTAGACTTGAAACACTTTTTATTGCTTAATTTTGTTCCATGAAATAGTTTCATGCCCTTCCACGTTTTCTTTGCGTACGTCTCTTCATATTTTTGTCTGCATATTTGCAAAAACGTTTTCTCGAATGTATTAAAAGCCTCAAGGTTACGCTTTTAATATTAATCTGTAATGAAAACTTTTATCTTGGAATGTTTTGAATGTAGTCCACATGTACTGTAATTCTAGATTATATATTCCAAAGTTTTCATTTTGAAATATATTTTTCTGGAATGATTACGCAACGTACACTATAGAAACTTTTAATATATTTCGGAAAATATCTTTTGAAAGCATAAAAATTTTAAAGGATCAGTTTTTATCACATTATAATGAAAAAGTGCGCAAAGAAAATATGAAGGTGTGGAAAGTAATTGTATTCATTAAACTATCAAACTAGGCTGGGTTTAGGTATATAGATAAATTATTACTTGTAAGAATTTGTACACGGTAGACATTATATAACCCATTCTCCTACGAGTACAAAAAATTGTTAGATATAAAAATAGTTGGATGAAAATGAGTTAAAGTAAATGAACATAATTTGTTAGATTGGGTTAGAAAGCCTGTTCTTTTTTAAAAGTTTGAAAAAAACCCTGGAATGTTGTATAAATTGTATCTTTTTTTCTCTTCACTTAAAAGTGATTCCGCACTATCGTTCAACAATATGGGTTGATCTTGAAATTGTAGAGGTAGCTTCAAACTTCCTTTTAAGTAATGTTTGTGAGTGAGGCAGTACCGATTTGGAAGCATTGCGTGAAGGATTTGTGTAAGCATTATGAGCCTCCATGGCCATGTATTAATGATGTCTCCTCTCCGTCAATTCAAACTTCAGACATAGACCTATTCAAAGTTTAACAAATGTGAGGTGTGTTGCTCACTATGACATCACCTATGATATATTACTAATCAATATTTAAAGAGAATTTACCAGGAAAACACAAGTTCCAACCTAAAACTTTAAAACAAAAAATTTATGGATTTTCTCTGTAATGAAATGTTCAACTTTTTTAATCTACTCAATGTAATTTAAACCAATCACACTTACATTTCTAATCGGTTTATGCATGAACCCATGAACAAACACTTCAAATAGATTTACATATGGTTATAGCTACCCCTGGTGTTGTTCACCTCCGTACTTTGAAGCTTTTTAAACTCAAAGACATGTATATAAATGTAACTTATTGTATTCCTTAGTCTTTTTTTTTTCTTGGAAAGATTTCCTTATAAAGTCATATAAAAGAACTCTTGTAGATGTGTACTTCAAAGTATTAATGGTGTGTTTTGATAAAGTATTTTAATAAAACAATTTTTTTTTGAAGAATTTAGATTTCTTTATAATAAAATATTTTGTTTGGATAAAGAAATTAAAAAAGTATTTTAAATGTAAGTATTTTTTAAAGTATTTTAATTAACTAAATTACTAAAAATTCAAATATCCTAAAAATACGTGGAATTTGAAATTCTTCTCCACCACAACTTCACACTCTAAACTATCTAAACCTTAAAAATATAAATTATTTAAATATTTTAACTTGACTAATATTTTTTAAATTTAATTAAAAAATTTTATACATTAAAATAAATGTTTAATTATGTTTTAAGTCCTTGATAAATTTAAGAGCTCTCAATGTGAGTCCCTAATAAATTGTTGTGGTCTCTCCTCAAAATTTTAAAACTTTTTAATTGAATCCCTAGAGTTAAATTGCACAATCACTTCCAACCGACAGTGATGACACAAGATCTTTTCTAAATATTTACTATATTTAACGAAACTAGATTTTAAATTTAATTAATTTTACAAAACTATAAAACATGTAACCGAAAAATTATAAAAATAAAATTAAGAATTATAAAATATAAAATTACAAAAATTAACAAATTATAGAACTATAAAATTATATAATTTCATAATTACAAAATTATAAAATATACAAATATAATTTTTATTTTATAATTTTATAGTTTTACAATTTATAATTATAAAACTATAAAATAATTATAAAATAAAAATAAAAATAAATTATATTTGTATATTTTATAATTTCGTAATATAAATTATATATTTTTATATTTTTATAATTTTTTAATTGTTGTAATTTTATATTTTTTAAATTTTAACTTTATAATTTTGTTTTCATAATTTTGCAGTTACATGTTTTATATTTTTGTAATTTTGTAATTTTTGTAATTTTTTAATTTATAATTTTAATTAAATTTTAAAAAAATTTCATTAAATGCAGTTAATATTTGAAAAATATCTCATCAATCGGTCTCTTGTAACAAAATATTATGTAGCGGATAACATTTATGGAGGATAATAGTGTAAGTGTCACATCACAAAGTTAACAACCACACTTAACATAGGGTCTCAATTGAAATATGAATTTTAAGGACCAAATATAGCACAAGAATTTATTAGAGACTAAATTGAAAGTTTCCAAATGTAAAGGAACTTAAAACATAATTAAGCCTAAAATAAATATTGTTAAAATAAAATTTTATTTCATAAGAAATTCAGTTGCTTTCTCCAAACATGAAATTGAAATGTAAGGTATTTTAATTTCTTTATCCAAACAAGTTATTTAGAGAATGAAGGGAATTTAATTGTAAGCAATTTAAATACAATAGATTTCAATTTCTCAACATTGTTGAAATGCTTTATCCAAACACAAGGTAAGAGTTTTTTTAGAAGTTCATAACTTTATGCTAACAACTTGTATTGTGTAAGATATACTTTGGTTAATTTACCAAAATAAGTTAATTTCTTCTTGATATTACCAATTTGAGTTCGCTTTTTAAAAAATTACGGATATGAGTTAAGCGGGAGAATGTTAGAATTAATTGACAAATCAATTCTATTATGTGACTCATTTGAAATATTATGATCCAATTGTTATTTAATAAAATATAAGAACCTATTGATTATTATGGAAAATTGTACTAAAATAAAATAAAGTCAGCCCAACTTGATGGATGTTGGCATATAAAAGGGTATTAGCGTTCAGTATCTTTGGCCATGAGATTCTTTCACAATAAGTCATCAAGAAAAAGAGTGTGAGAGAAGAGAGAAGAGAGAGGAAAGAAAGACAAAGAGATAGATTGGAAAAAAGAAATTGAAGAACAAATATTGAAGAACATATTCTCATTGGATCTCTCATGGATCAGATCAAGGTTAGTATCATGATTTGTGTATGTGAATGTGTGAGACTCATGAATCTTTAGATCCTAGAGTAGTTTTCTATAATGAATTATTATCGCATGAAAATTACAAATTAATTTACATTCTCACCCAATCTACATCCACTACTAAAAAAACTCATATTTCCTGTCAATTTTGTTTTGAATTTTTTTTTGTAGAAAATACTTACAAATTTTGTTGTGAAAAAAAGTTTGCAAGAAATTACTACCATTTTTTTTTGCAAAATATTTTGTATAAAACACTTTTCGCAACAAAATTTGTAGGAAATACATACAAATTTTATAATTTCGTAGAAAATAATTACCCACGAAGTCATGATTTGTGTATGTGAATGTGTGAGACTCATGAATCTTAAGATCCTAGAGTAGTTTTCTATAATGAATTATTATCGCATGAAAATTACAAATTAATTTACATTCTCACCCAATCTACATCCACTACTAAAAAAACTCATATTTCCTGTCAATTTTGTTTTGAATTTTTTTTTGTAGAAAATACTTACAAATTTTGTTGTGAAAAAAAGTTTGCAAGAAATTACTACCATTTTTTTTTGCAAAATATTTTGTATAAAACACTTTTCGCAACAAAATTTGTAGGAAATACATACAAATTTTATAATTTCGTAGAAAATAATTACCCACGAAGGAATTACCTGCAAATTAAGATTCTCGAAAAAATGACAGAAAAAAGTCTTTTCTTGCAAATGTTTTTAACAAATTTGCAAGAAAAATCCCATGTAATATGAGAATTTCTAGTAGTGATCATACATTACACGAACCTATCTGTTGGGCATAATCCCTTTTGATATTCCCAAAAATTAGATTGAAAAATAATTACAAAGACTTAGAGTTGAATGAGAATGCTATAGAAAAAGAAGTAATTGTGAGGATAAAAAGAAGAGATTGGTCACTCATTTCTTTTTTGAATTTTTAAAATTATAGCAACCATTAAAAAGCCTACTATAATATGAAAATGTTGAAGTAAAAATATTGTTTAGTGATAACTTCTAATAATATTTCACATATAATTAAAAGTTAAGTATATTTGACCCAACCAACCAAATTATTTTAATTTAGTAGTTTGATGAAACCAGACATACCTCATAAGCACACCCGTAAAACATCATTGAAAAATACAAATATCATAAAATAAGCAAAATTTACTTAAAAAATATTGTACAACCTCTTTGTTTTAAGATTAAATCACATATTATACATTGCCTATACATTAATGTTGTATTTATTTAGACGAGACGTTATATTCAAGAAAAAGGAAGAAATGATTTGCGGGTGATGTGCACGTTCGTTTTGACGAAGACATATTTGAGAGCTAGAGAAGGAAAGGATTAGCAGGATGCAAAAATTTTTGAATCTCTCTTCAACTGAGGGGATTTAGGGGTGATAGTGGTGAAAATACAATTATACCCTCGTTACGTATCACACTTTATTCGCGTGCATGATATGTGAATGCATCTTTTGTTTCTTTAGTAGCTTTCAAAGGTGTGAGATTCCTGATGAAGACACACTTAAGAGTGACTTTGAGGTGAGTTATTGCCCTGGGTGTGTGTGTGGTGCATGGTTCATGGTTAATAATCCTCAACAGAATGATATGTGGTGAGGTTACATCGTCACAAAGCCATGACTTTTACTTTTGGTTGGAGATCAAAGAAGGAGGAGCATTCCAAAGAAGGGAATAGATTCTCATGCAAGTTGGAACCAATTCCATGGTCAATGCAAAGGAGTTGAAATTGATCCATTGAGGTTGGAATCGATTCCATAAACATTGACAGATCTTAGTACACTTGGATGGGGCCTACTCCCAAATTTTTAATATATATTTAGAATATATTATATTGATAAAAATTAAATTAGATAAATTTTTATTTCTTTTAAAAGTATAACATTTAATGTTAATAAATAATAAAATATAAAATTAAATATAATAAAAAATAAAAAATAAAAAATTTATTGAGTTTTTTTTTCTATTTTCTTTCATATCTTTTAAGTTTCTTACATATTGTATTCATTTTCTACTCTTGCATGTTTTCTTTTGTTCCTGACAAAAAAAAGAAGAAAGAAAGTTACACTTAAATTCATTATTTCTGCTATAGTTTCTCATTTGTTCTCTTCCATTCTTTAAGATAAAAAAGTAACTTTCTTTTGTCCCTTGATAGTGAAATATTACTTTAATATTTAATATTTTTCCCTCTCATGAGTTTTTTGTACATTTCTTTTTGTATGAATATAGAAGGAAAGTTATGTGGTATATGTTTTATCATAATTATTTTTTAATTATGAATTGATTATCATAGATTTTTTTTAGTAATTACATCTCTCAATTTTCAATTAGATCTTGATAAATTACTTTTTAGTCTTAACTTTCTTTTTAAAAAATAGGTACATTGATGAAGAATAATATAATAGATTCATTTTGTTTAAAGTGATAAAAGGAAATATATGTGTGAAGATGAAAATAATACAAATTTATTTCTTCACATATTTGCAAGCATAATACTGAGTATGCAATTGTTGAATTAGAGGAACACTTTCTTAAAATTCAAAGAATTACATATGGAAAGTTTCATATTAATTCCTTAGAACTTAGTCCAAGAAAAAGTTCTCAAAAATGGAAATATTCAACGAGTGAAATAGATGAAATTAGAAAAGTTTATTTAAAATGAATTTCATATTAAATACAACTTCAACACTATTATTTTTCTAATGAACATACACAAAGATTTCAATACTAAATTATAGGAAAAAAAATATGTTTTTAGTTCCTGAAGTTTTACCTAAAATTGAAAATAGTCCCTGGACGAAACTTATATACTGTTACACTTTTAAGAGTATTGGTTTTGGTCCTTATTTTCCTAACAACGTCAAAGTTTATCTTACATGACAAACGGTGCACCACGTGTTATTATTTTTATAAGGTATAATTACTGATTTGGTATCCCAATATTTTGGTTAAGTTCAATCTGGTCCCCATATTTTTGGTTTGTTCAATTTAGTACCCCAATTATTTAAAAGGATTCAATTGGGTCATCTTCGTTAAGTTGGAGTTAACACCATATCCATACAAGACACATGTCAAGCCGTAAAATTTTTAATTTTTAAAAAATTTTATTTAAAATTTTTTATTTTTTTCAAAAAATTGAAAAACTGCCACATGTCTGTTTACTGTCGTGCCACGTGGCAGCTTACAATCATGACACGTGGTAGTGCTAATAGTTGTTTTCAATTTAGTCCTCTATTTAAATTTTTGGTTCAATGTAGTATCCAAATTCTTTGAAATGATCCAATTTTATCCTTTCCAATTTGAGACCAAATTAGTAACTAATTTTAATTATAACTTATATATACATGTTAAAATAATTGTTTTGAATTTATACATCAAATCACTACACCTAAATATTCAAATTATTTTATTTTTTATAAGTGTAAAAAATTTTAGGTGTAAAAAATGTAAAAAATAAATAATTTAATATTTAGATGAAATGATTTGATGTATATATTAAAAAAAATTATTGTAACATGTATATATAAGTTGTAATTAAGTTTATTTACTAATTCGGTTTCAAATTGGAAAAGACAAAATTAGATCGTTTTAAAGAATTGGGGTATTAAATTAAACCAAAGATTTAAATAGAAGATTAAATTGAAAACAACTATTACCACTACCACGTGTCATGGTTGTAAACTGACACATGACAGTCTATAAATTTTTACAAAAAAAATTAAAAAATTAAAAAAAATTTAAAAAAAATTTAAAAAAATTAAAAAAAAATTAAAAATTAAAAATTTCACGGCTTGACACATGTCCTGTACAGACACAATGTTAACTTTAACTTAACGGATAGAACCAAATTGAATCCTTTTAGATAATTGGAATACTAAATTCAATAAACCAAAAATATGAGAACCAAAGTGAACTTAACTAAGAAATTGGGATATCAAATAAGTAATTATATTTTGGGTTAAGTATGTTTTTAGTCCGTGAACTTTTACCCAAAATTGGAATTCGTCCTTGGTCGAAACTTTGATAAATTTTGGTTCCTAAACTTTAAAAATGAATGAATATAGTCCTTTTAATCCAATTTTGTTAACTTTTTTTTAGGTTTCAAATACATTTCTCAGTAAATATTGAGCTGAGAATGTGTCAAACGGTATAAACAACTTCAATATTTACCGAAAAATGCGTTCGAAACCTAAAAAAAAAAAGTTAACAAAATTGGGTTAAAAGGATTATATTCATTCATTTTTAAAGTTTAGGGACCAAAATTTATCAAAGTTTCGACCAATGACGAATTCTAATTTTGGACCAAAGTTCAGGAACTAAAAACATACTTGACCCTTATATTTTTTATAAAATAAAATATTAACATTCATCTAACCCACACTTTTCAAAATTAATTTATAAAATAAATCCAAAATATGAAATTGCAAATAATAAATATGTGTACAGAAAAAGGAATGCACCCAGAGTAATTTCTTCTTTTTCTTATTATTATTATTATTATTATATTTTTATTTTTATTTTTATTATATTATATAATATTATTATTAATAGATATTTTAATACTAAATTATATATTTTTATTATATTAATAATAAGATTAAATATATAAAATTTTAATATATTATTTTTAACCCTTTCAAAATATTTTACCCAAATTCGTGACTGTCGGCATGAGTGATACCAACGCTAATAGAGTCGATATCTGGGGCGGACACAAGATGCAATTCCTTCCACAGATTTTTGGTCCAAGCAAAGATAACAAAATGCAATTGCTTCCATAATTTTAAGATGCAAAGACAACGCTACTTAAACTTCTGCTTTTGTTTTCTTTTAGTGTTTTTTTATTATTAATATAGATTTTTCTTGTAATAATTTTTATTTATTTATAATAACATGAGAATAATTTTTATACATTGTCGAATTCCAATGGTAAATATCATAAAAAACAGAAGTTTTATTATAAACTCATTTTTAAACTCTCAACAAAGAGTTTACTACATTTCCATCATCTAAATCAATTATTTTAATTTAAGATTCGATTTAGTTTATTCAAATACGTTATTTAATAAAAAGCAATAAAATTTGTATCAAAGTGGATTATTAAAAGAAAAATAATATTTTTAATTATAAAATTAATTTTAATTTTTAGTTCTATGATTCAATCCAAACTCAACTCATTATTGATTTAGTTGGCTTAAAATTTGATGTATATCTAACCCCGTCCAAACTATTTTAATTGAGTAGATAACATATTTGATGAACCCCTTCTACTTATAAACACCCCTAACTCATAAATTTATTGAAAAATAATAAAAAATCATAAAATAAATACGACTTACTTGAAAAATATTGTACAATTTTTTTAATTTTAACATTAAATCTAAACAGTAACATAATGAGTTAAAAAAATTAATAGATGACATTTCTTAATTTTTTTAATAAGTCTCACAATCTTTGTAAATACTATTATTAACTTTTGGGTTAAACATAATCAGATATGTGTGTTTTGAAAGTGGTCAATCATTATGCAGCTATGTCCGAACCTTTTTTTTTTCTTTCTGTCTTCTTTTATCACTTTTGAAATGTTTTTATTTTTATGGGTTCAAATTTAATTATTATTTTTTAAAATTTAACCACTTTTAATTACAAAACTACCTATAAAATAAATAAAATTTATTTACAATAAATTTATAATAGAATTATTTTAATTTTATAATGATAATAATAATAATTTTATTATTTTTAATTATTAATTAAAAAAAGTGAACACATTCACGTGCTTTTACTAGCATGTAGTAATATATTTAATTATTTATTTTATAGTCATATATATGGTTTAAACCTAAACCTATAATATCTACTGAGTTGAGCTAATTAAATAATTTGGGTAACCTATAATTTTATATAAATAATATGTAAGTATAGTATTTTATATTTTATATCTAGTATATTTATTCAATTAATTAGTTATTTTTTATTGCATTTGGATAAGATGTAAATGATATATACTTTGTTTGACCTAACATACTATCACCTAAAATAAGAATTATAAAACTTTGGTAAGAGGAGAATTTTAACAGGTTTTAATAATATTTAAGTTTTTATTTATGTAAAAATTAAAAATTATAACATGAATAAAATAAATTTTATGATATAAAACCCAATGATTATAATAAACATGCTGAGTCTCTGCTGTATGATATTAAAACTAATTTATAGAATAAATATATTTTTGTTTTATCATTACATAACAAAATTATAATTTAAATTGATAATACTTAAATATAGGTTTCAGTTACTAAATTATATTTAAATTACTAATTTAAAATATATACAAATAATTTATAATTTATTTAATTAATAATATTAGATTTAAAATGAATTTACATAGTTAATTGTGTTTTTATTATTATATTAAAAAATTAAAGTGATTCAAATTTGATGTATTAATGTATCAGTCTTTTGCCCTATAACCATTTCACAAAACAATAAACAAATTTAAAAGAATGTTACGTTTATTTCTTCCAAGATCGGGTTCACACTTTCTCTAATTTTAAAATAAGCATTTTTTATAATTTTTTACGACGTTTTATCAAAGCAACAGTTACATTTATTTTAGTTATCAAAAGACGCTTAATAACTTTTACTTTTATTTTATTTAAAAAATAATATATTAAACAATAAGTACTAAAATTCAAACTTCAATGTTTAAAACATGAAATTTAAAAATATTAAAAAAAAGTGTAAGACCCTAGAAAATGGCGTTTTAAAAGTGATAGTGGTTTAAAAAATAGTGAGACTCGATTATTTTAATATTAAAAGATTTTAGTATAAATAGAATTGTTATAAACGAGTTTCATTATTTTAAAACACACCATCTCTCTAGAAACCACTTTTCTAGAGTTCTCTGACT
>Ga0214543_1006369_pt1 | contig 21035 bp, 7 predicted proteins | sample CNSS2metaG_FD_160094 | JGI IMG/M metagenome (GOLD analysis project Ga0214543, IMG submission 160094) | Root nodule microbial communities from cowpea collected in UCLA plant growth center, Los Angeles, California, USA - CNSS2 | ecosystem: Host-associated > Plants > Roots > Nodule | place: USA...
TCTCACATGCTGAGGTGGAACGCCGTTTGCCACTCACCATTTTTTGTAACGCCGTCCTAACGGAAGGACCAATAACACTCATTTCAAAACTATGAGGACCATACGGTGAGAAAGTTTCGGTGAGGGATCATTTGCAATTTTTGGTGAAACTTCAGGGACCAAAAACGTATTTTTCCCATATATATATATATATATATATATAATTCTTTTTTTCATTTTTTTAAGCATGAAATAGTATAATAGGGTTGGACACTTACTTTGCACAATTCAATAATTTAAGCATCAAATAGAAATAAAAGATACATTATAAAGATAGTGTAGTTTGGAAAAAAGTTCAATTCATAACCGTTCAGTTCAAGTTCTTAAAATAGAAAATAATTTAGTTTACTTCATCTCAACGATTTCTCAGTTCAGTTCAGGTAAACTATTTTCTAGTACACTGTAATTTTTATAGTACAGTGTAGTTCGGTTCATTTTGGACGACCCTAATAAGGATTATGCCATGATTAAGTTGTTATTAGATCAACTGAAAAGTTAAAAGTCCAGTATAAATAGGTCTTCCAATAAATTAGTTTGGTTACTCTAGCATTTATTACCACCTAACTTGTACCGAGCGGTGAGTACGAACGGTAGAATAAGTAGACGAAGATCGTCTGATTTGTAGACGCAATATCCAATAACATAAATATTAGTGTAAATATTCAGAATATTTTTTATATAATATTAAATCAATGTGGCAAACATGTATTTTTTTTATCATTTCAAATCCATATGAACAAAAATGTGCTTTTTTTCCTTATACATACAATTTGTTATTGTTTAATTGAAAATATCCTTAAAAAATTAATAATTTAAGAACATTTTTATTACTTCATCTATATTTTTTCTTCATATTCGAGAATCTTAAAACATATAATAATTATGTGAAATTTGTGCACCCACTACAAAAAAATCTCTTATTAGTGACTAGCTTTAGAGATAAAAAATAATTAGTTACTATAGTGACTAATTTAGATACCAATTTATAAACTAAAATCATTGGTAACTAAATTAATATCTAAATTAGTCACTATAATGAATTTGTCTTTAAATTAATGACTAACATTAGCTACCAAAATTTTTAAGGTTTTAGATACCAAAAAATTAGTTTCTAAATTTGCTTCATCAGTAACCAATTTATATACAAATTTAGGAACAAGTTTTTTGGTAACTAATATTTGTGACTAATGTAGAGACCGATTTAGATGTATAGCTTACTTTTATATGAAAAGTATTGTATTATCCCATTCATCAAAATATTTTTTTATTCGACTAATATACACTCGAAAATATCATTCATTATTTTCATAATATTTTTTGACAATATTTCACATTAAAGTAGAGGAAAAAAAAAACATATAAAAGTTTCACAGAAGTTAAATATACATTTTAATCACATAAACAAGAGTGAAATTCTAAGCTATCCAATCAAAAAATTGAAAATTTAATAAAACAATTAATGCTACGATAATCACTTTACTCAAATTCAAACGAAAAACTAAAATTTACTCATGAATTTAATATAAAACAATTACAATCCTAAATATAATAGAGTAGATTGATCAATCAATTTGAAAAGTATAAGTTTCTAACGAAAATTTAATAAATTCTCTTTTATTAATCAATCAATAAATCGTGACTTAAAATGTGCAATGAAATTATTAAGTTGTAATATGTAAATATTTTTTTATATATCATAACTTATATCAATTAATGTGTGAAAACTCTTGTATATAAACTTTTAAAATTATATTTATTTTTTCTATTAATTAATTTGACTATAAATAAGTTAAAATTTTAACTTATAAAAATAGTCAATTTTTTTTTATCATATATATATATATATATATATATATATATATATATATATATTCAAAGTTCTAGAAACTCTTCCATTCATCCTAAATAGGAAAAAAAAGGAGCAAATGATTAATTCAAAATAATACAATTCTGCGAATAATTGGTCGGTTGCAATAAAACATATTAATTCTAACAAATGGCAATAAATAATTCATTTTTTTTTAATATAGCAGAAATTTTTGAAGGTGTAAAGAGAAAAAAAAACGCATTCGATTAGATAGCATGATATAGCCTAAGAGATACTTCCACCTATAAATAAATCCAACTAGATGATCAATGAGTGTTGGTATGTTGCTATCATATCGTAAGTTTTATAAATGTATAAAAGAATAAGCCAGCGCCATATAGTTTAAGCCTCTTTAAACATGTCATGAAACTAATAAGAGGACGTCGTTGAAAACAAAATTTGTCATTACAATACATAAAAGTTTCACATTATTTAAAACCGAAGTTAAAAAAAAAAAAACTAAATAATACTTTTACTTTAATCGTATGAAATAGGGTTTAAAGATAAAATCATAATAAAGATATTTTTTTATATTTATTAAAAATTTCATGTCAACTAAATATAAAATGATTTTATAATATATAAATAGATATAAAATTTATTTTATAAACTAATTTTATCCGTTTTTAGTTGAATTAGTATATGTTTTTAGAAAATACGATAATAAATTATATATATAGGATTGAAGAATTTGTAGGTGGCACGTTGGTGACGACCAACTCGATTGGCAGAGTTAGCAGACAGCATGTTACCATGTGGTGTGAAGTTTGCAGAAGTCGTAAGGTCTGTTGGAACATCTTCTACACTGTCCCACCCTATCAGAATTTGGATGATTTTATGCATTCAGATCGATAAAGATTCAACAATAACATGCACCATCTCGTTAGATTTATAAAGAATTTCATCGGAAAAAACAAACGTTAATAAGAATCGAGTCTAACTACATAAGATATTAATATCATTTTTAACTTAAAGCATTAAGACATTGAGTTTATGGATCTTTATATTTATATAGTACTCTACTTTCTGGTTTTCAGTCAATGTAGAACTTAGACTCACACTTAAATTCCAAACATATCTTCTTCTTTCATTTCCCGTTTGCTTTTTCTCAAACTCTTTCCACACAAATATTTTCGTTGACTTTTTCCTAACTTATATCACACACCTCACTTTAATTTATCCATATTTGTTTTGTTTTTCCTTATATACTTATACATATTTGTTAAAAAAGTTTATCCAAAGTATTTCCTTCAATACTTATTTAAGTCATTATAATGTACAAGTGAAGTGAGCCATGTGCTTGTATCCGAGTGTTCATATATGGAAATCTTTAACTACCGCTTAATCATACTTAATTTATTAAACGTGGCCTCAACAACCTTTTTATACTTGTATTAAGATAATCATCTCGTTGATAAAAGAAAAGTTTGAGAGAGAATGTGATTCATGGGCATTCCTATTATTATTATTATTATTATTATTATTATTATTATTATTATTATTATTATTATTTATTTATTTATTTATTTATTTATACTGAGAACTAATAGAAATTAATAGAATTTACTAGTGAAGTGAGTTTATCTAAAACGAAGAAGAAGAAGAATTATAATTTTCCTTACTTTAGCCGAATCACTCTTATTTATATCATATAGTAATATAAATATACATTTTCATTATTCAAAGTAAGCAAAACCTTACAAATAATCTTCTTGTTTCATAATCTTGTCCTTTTCCATTTTGCAACATTTACATTATTTGCTTTATATTGGTCAACTTTTTTTATTTTGGAAAAAAAAATCTTTATAGTTAATTAATAGTATGTTAAACTGTTTAGTCTTTACAACGGCCAAAGAAAGCTTTACACGGATTAAATTTCCCTTCACGTGAATCCTCTTTTTAAAAGCATTGGAATCGATATCTTCGGTTGATTTGATGCTTTGGAGTTTAGATATTTGGTTCTAAAAGCTTTATATTCCTATGTGGGATTTGGTAATCCTAATCCCACTCAAACTTTGTGCTTCCGATAATTAAGGATTCTAAACATTTAACCATTTATACCAATAATCAAATTACTTTATACTCAATATTCATTTATACTAATTACTAATTATATTTAAATAATACACTTATAAAGATAAGATAGAGATTTATAGAGAAAATTACAGATATAAATTAGAACAATGAACATATAAAAAGTTAACATGTTCCTTTTCTATATAGTTATAGGTTATAATAAATCAATATCAGATTTGGATTATTTTAATCGAAAAAAAGTTCTATATTTTTCATTTTGTTTTACTTTTAATTATTTAAAATAGGTAGTTTTTTATTCGTTTTCTTTCCTATGTCATTATGCTGCTACCTTGCGAGTCGGCACCACCTTCCAATTTTGCTGACCTTGGACCAACTATAATTCATGAAGCTAATAAACCATCCATGGATTTTTCTGCTAAGTGTCTTTCATCAATAATTAATGAGGTCTAATAGTAAGTTTAACTATAACCATCACTATACAGGAAACAAAAACACAATAATTATGATATTAGTGCTATAATTAACTAACTAAACTCCCTATCATTGCTTTACCTTTACGAATCAGTCAAATTCAATTTGATGAAATTCAATTTACTCTCAAAAAACCTAATTAGACATCGGTGTTCCCAAACATGTTAAACATATATAATCGTTTTCATGGATCATGTTTCTTAATCATACCCTAGTTCTAATAAGCCTAGGCTTGACAGAAGAAAAATATATATATGTAATTTTATTTTACATTTTTTTCATATAATATCTGGCTCACACCCATATGTATAGCAACAAAAACTAGGACAATAATCACAATAATACAATATATAGGGCCTCAATAGACCAATGATCATTCTCTATTCTGCTTGCAATTTTCTCCACTGGGGAACATGATCCACTGCATAATAGACTCCACAGTCACGTTATCTGAAAATTCCAACCAATTATATCTAACTTCTGTCATACCATAAATATCTAGGAATTTTTTTTCAAAACACGGGACCATTTTTTTTCAAAAGGAAAAGAAAAAAAATCCCACACCTTAATTGTTTTATTGACTCTTTAATTTAGTTCTACATGTGCTATCATTGTCTTTTATATTTGAATTTATTCAACAATTCCAATTTAGTTATCTAATATTAGTATGTAATTAAATAAAAATACATCCAATTAATACATAATTTTGCACCAACGTGAGAAAAACATTCTAGTGCGAGTCGTTCTCGTGTGTAAACGGCAGTTGGTCCTTAAAATAACGTCGTTTTCTGAAAACGCTACTATCTCGTTTTCAGTTGATCTGATCGTTAAACAATAAAACAGAGTTAACGGTAGAAAAAATAAATAAGTCATGGACCAATATTCCCACTTGCTTCGACTATAGGGCACGCACATGCGGAGTTAACGCCTCAACCGCCGGTGGGACCCAACACAGTGGCACCTCTAGTAAATAAATACCAAACAAATGGATAATAAGGTCAGGCAATTATTCCGTTGAGTAGACCCCACTGTGTCCAACTATAAAACCCCAAAAGCCATAACGGTCTCATACAACCAAAACACACCAAAAAAAAAACTCCGCCGCCATCAATCAATAACTGTCGGCAACACAGCAATCCCACGTTTCCATTAACTGCTTTCTCGGGCTCCGAGCTCGCCGGAGCCGACATTCGCAGCGGCGCGTTACCCCATTTTTTCACCTTCATTCTCTCAAAACAAAATGCAGCGCCACCGTGTCTCCGCCGTGTTTATTCTAAGCTTGTGCTTTAACATTGCGCTAGGACAGACTCCTACTCACAGTGTCCTGGACCAACATTGGTACCCGGGAACCGCCACGTGGTACGGCGAACCCGAAGGAGACGGTAGCACCGGTAAGGACTAAAACTGACCCGCGGGTTGACTCAACAATGCAAAATGCAAATCAAGCTTATAAGTTTGATAATTAACATCGTTAACTCGCTTTCTAACACGTTTTAAGATGATTGTAACTGAATTTGATGAATGAATTGGATCAGGAGGGGCATGTGGGTATGGTACATTGGTGGACGTGAAGCCGTTGAAGGCAAGGGTGGGTGCAGTGGGGTAATGCTGTTCAAGAAAGGAGAAGGTTGCGGGGCTTGTTATAAGGTGAAGTGTTTGGACCATAGCATATGTTCCAAGCGGGCAGTGACGGTTATAGTAACCGATGAGTGCCCGGGCTGCCCGTCTGACCGGACGCACTTCGACCTCAGTGGCTCCGCCTTCGGCCGCATGGCGTTCGCCGGTGAAAACGGTCAGCTCCGAAACCGAGGGGAAATCCCAGTCGTTTACCGAAGGTATGGATCACATGTACATTCACATTTACACACACCATTTTATGTTTTTTTTTCTTTTCTTAATCTTGTTGGACTAGAATACTATGATAGATAGAGCCGTTGATTGAACATTCTTGGGTGAAAAACTGAAGTGAAATGTGAAGTAGAATTTCATCGAGAATGTCGTCAATTTTAGTCGATCTGTGCAGTGGAAGTGTTGAACACAGTACAAAAAAGATAAAACCGTTATAATGTTGAGAAAGCTGCCTCATTTTGTCTTCTGGTTCTGTTCTTCCATGTGTTTTTTAGTTTTTGAAAGCGACGTCGGGTTCAGTAAATTGTGATTTTAGTTTATAATCGAATTGTGCTAAAGAATGGTACACAAATTGTTGTAACAATATTATGTATATAATAAAATAATATGACTTTATGATAAATTCATGTGACTCCTTCAAAAGTGGTTCATTTATAGAGAAATAAAATAGTGACATGTTAAAGAAAATCAATATAGTTGACATTTTTGAATTGAGAATTTTTGGTATTTGCTGGTGAGCATTGACTATTCTTCTCTTGCTACTTACTTTCATGTTCTATATGTGGATTCAAAAAGATGTTGAGACTAGCCTTTTGTCGTGTGGATTAAAAGGGAAAATTTATAGTGATAATGTTATTATATTTTTTACAGAACACCATGCAAGTATGCTGGGAAAAACATTGCCTTCCATGTGAACGAAGGTTCAACACCTTACTGGCTATCACTTCTTGTGGAGTTTGAAGATGGAGATGGTGACATAGGCTCCATGTATATACAAGAGGTACATTTCTATCATCTTTCTTTCCCATCAATAATTATATAATATCTAACTCATGAGCTGTTAAATTACGCATGAACTTAAAAATTTTAAAAGTTAGAGAAGAAAAATAATAAGAAAAAGCATGGACAAGGACATGATTAGATGGAGAATTCCACTTCCAAGTGTTGTGGGATCACGTGGCGATGCTATGCAGTTCCACCTTTTGTACTTTACACTGGAATCATTGTATGATCTGGTGAAGATTGCTGTAATCCATTTCTACCCAATTAAAAATAGTACTACATATCCAGAGTGTTATCTTTTGAACCAGAAGCATGTGACAGGGGACCTCTAAAAAAAATTCCTTTTTGCATTTCACCCCCCACAAAAAACAATATCTGCTGGGTAGGTCACAGGTGCATGTGTGAGATGAACCCTTAAGTTAGGAAAAAAGAATGAGTTTGGGAAATGTTTTTTGTCTTGATCTGTGTGTTAAATGTGTGTTATTGGTGATGGCAGGGAGGGTCAAGTGAGTGGGTGGAGATGAGTCATGTGTGGGGTGCAAATTGGTGCATTGTGAGAGGGCCTTTGAGAGGACCTTTCTCTGTTAAGGTAAGCACATCCACAGGGAAAACCCTCACTGCCAAAGATGTTATTCCAAGCAATTGGACTCCCAAAGCAACTTATACATCACGCTTGAATTTCCTTTCTTGAACAACCATTTTTTCAAGCCACAGGGAACAGACAGCAATTAAGGAACCATTTTCTTGACCTTAGTGTCTGTTGTGTTTTTAAATAAGAAACAAAAGTAGAAGTTGAGTGCACAAGGTTATCCGATGGTGTTTTCGTTTCTTAGTTTTACTCTTTTTTTTCATTTGTATAGCTGTAAGTTTCTGATTTCTGTGGTGTTCAACTGTTGCAACCGTAAGTTTGTACTTTGTATTCTAAGTCATCATGGGTTGCCCTCTCCGAAGTGGAGGGAGAGCGTGTAGTGTAGTGTAGTGTAGTATATATTTAGTAAAATGTGTGTATTATTCCAATGTACTTTAAATGATAAATGTATGAGTTTTAGAACAAGAGATCATAGATTATTGGATGATGATATTTTGACTATTAAATTTTGATAACTTTCTTTTTCAACATGAGGTGTTAATTATCTTTTAAGTGATTTTGAAATATTGAAAATGAAAAAATATAAAGATCAAAAATCACTTAAAAAATAACACTTAAAATCATAAGAGAAAGTTATCAAAATTTAATAGAAAAAAATCATTTCCTATTATATTTTACTTCCATCTTAATAATGATGAACCACACATTGTGGTCTTTATTATAGTTTTTTTTTATTTTTGACTTTTACTTCTATACTGTTTTTAATCGTCTAGATTGAAGTATCTTGAATAGTGATTAGAATGTTCACTATAGAAACTTGAAAAACCTAAGAAAAAGAAATTAAGTGTGTATGTATGTACTACAGCCTAAATCTTATATTTTCATAGAGTTTATATGTTATATTTTAACTATTAGATTTATTAATTATGTAATATATAAATATAATATTTCTAATTTTATGTATAACATGTATATTTAAATAAACTATAAAAAATAATTACAAAATTCAATATAATTCTTTTTTTATAAATATTTATAGAAATATGTAATCAAAAATTTTTAAAAAATAATAAAAAAACAAAATAATATATTGAAATCTATCTAAAGATTTATAACTTGACATCTATTTAAATTATTATTATGTTGATAACACGTCTCATTTTAAGGATAATCTAATATTTAACCAAAAATCAAATTAGAAATTTAGAACTTTTTACTATGGGTGGCAAAACGGGCCAGCCCGACCCGTTTTGGTCCGGCCCACCTGTGGCCCGTCAAAAACGGGTCGGGTCAGGCTGGCTCGTCACCCAAAAATGGGCTGGATATTGTAACCTGTCCTGTTTTTATAAATTTTTATTTATAAATCTATTATATATATATATATATATATATATATATATTTATATTTATATAATATAAAAAATATTATTTCTTAACTTTTTAATTACTTTTAATTTTAAACATAAAAAAAAACGGGTTGGCGAACTGGCGGGCTGAAAATTTCAACCTAGCCCGCCCTTTCTTTGGCGGGCTGGCAGGCCGGTCCGGCAAGTCTGACCCATTTTGACATCTCTACTTTTTATTTATTAAAATTGTTATATGTATAGAATTGAGGTTATAAATTAGAGAAAGAATAGTCTGATTTAAAGTTAATAGTTCTTTAAGTCAGAAAATTTAAGTGTCTACCTGGTCTAACTTACTATCTGTATTCTTAAAGACTTCAAATCTTATATCCATACGCGGCGGACCTTGGTATGGACTAAGCAGGCTATTGGACCCCATTTTTTCTTTATACTTATATAATTTTAAATATATTTTTTCAATATTTAATATTTTTAATATATTTAATATATTTGATATTCTAATAAATTTTATACATTTTATATCTATTTATGAGGATACAGTTTTTTTTATCACATTTATTTTTCAATTCTACCTTTTAAAATTTTTTAAATAAAATAATTATTTTATTAATATTATCTTCTAAGTGATTATTTGTTTAATTTAATTATTTAACTATTTTTTAAAATTAATCATTATAAATGAAAATTAATTATAGTAAAATAAAAGTTATTATATTTAATTTTATAACTATAATAATAACAATAATTATAATTTTTTTATTTTTTATTATCATAAAAAAATTAAAATACAATGTTTTTAATAATTTATATAAAAGTTTTGGAATTAATCTTTGGTTCCTATTTTTGTTAAAAAATATCAAGTTGGTCCTCCAGTTTTTATAGTTTTAATTTGGTCTCGATTAAAAAATTGATGCAAATTGAGATTTAAAAACATTATAAAACTAACTTAACATTTTTGGACAAAACAATGGACCAAAAAATATAATTTCCTTTATCTTTTTCTAAAATATCGTCTAGATTATGAGGAATGAATCAAAATCACTTCTTAAAAGCTTATGCCCAACTCCTGAATCCAAATTTATTCCATAACCTTTGTGGTCAGGTCGACCCAAAGTTTATGATTGGCCTTGGGTAGTTAGGCTACACAATTTTATGAGGACTTGGTCCAATTTCATAGCCTTAGTCTAATAACTTCAACATGTATGCTTGGATTGACTTTAACAAAATCATCTTTTCAAAGCCTTAAGTTGGTCCTAAAAAAACAAGGACAGTATAGAGTCCTCCAACCTTGAGCAGTTCTGAGACGTAAATGTTGAATAATTCGTCAGAAACTTCTTTATCAACCCCTTAAGTATCACTTCAACACTTTATTAATCTAATTTCCATGTTTATCATTTTTAGTAGGCTACTTTCTTTGAATCCAACATATATCATTTGCACACTTGCGTTTGTTACCGACACGTGATTCTTCATACCTTTATGTTTTCATATGCATCACATGATTTTTCAAATATCTTCAAACCTCTTCAATTTTTTTTGACCTTGTAGTTTTCACATATCGCCATCTTCAACTGCCTAGGTACATTCACTTTTTCCTTTATTCTCATTCCTCTCTTGATCCTCCTTTATTCAACATTAGTTGCTCTATCTTTACATAGCTTCATTACTCTCTTCACATTGTATAACTTTACTTCCTCATTATGCTATTTCTGCTATTTTAAGACTTTCTACGTTTCACTCTTTTGGGGGTTTTCTATGTGTGTATTTTTTTAGTATTGGGTTTAAGTTTATGGGTTTGTGGTTAGGGTCTGAGTTTTTGGGTTTTCGTTTTCTAGATGTTGAGTTTATATTTTTGGGTTTGTGTCTAGGGTTTACATTTAGAGTTTGAGTTTTTCAATTTTCATTTTATGATGTTGGGTTCAAGTTTCTAGATTTGTGGGTTTATGGGTTATTTATCGAATATAACTTCATATAATGTTTTTTACTCTTCGACTAAATAGGAACTTAGAAGATAAACTTCGAAACACATCGAATTAAAAAACAAGAGTTTTATGCTCTCAATTAAGCCATTAGTAAGAATGACGAAAAAGATGTTTTAATTTGCGCATGTGAGTTAGATGAACCCGTTTGTAGGGATGACTTTGTAAATTTCGTAGAGAAGTTCTACTCTTTTTATGAGACCATGTTCACTAGGCTTGGAGTTTGACTTCCTTTAGGCTTTTTGAAAACGAAATTCTCACCATCCTAAAGTTTCTCACTCATCTTTAATGTTGAATTATTTCATACCAACTTCTAATCTCAAATCTTCTTACAGATAATCAAATGATTGTATCTAAGGCAATGGCGAGTCATTTTAAGCAAATGAAAGCTACTAAAGAAGTTGAGGTCGCAAGTACTACTCTAGAGTAAAACCTTAAAACATGATTGTACACTATGATAAGGAGACCACGCCTTCTAACAACCGCTTAAAGAAGAGAAAGTTTTCAAAAAAAAAAACGTTGCAACTATTCCTTCTATATCTAATGGTCGGGAAAACAAGCTTTTGGGATTATGACTTTTTCCACTCAGCTCATGGTTGTGCCCATTTTTTATATTGATGTTGAAATATTAAGGACTCACGACTTAATTTCCTTCCATGAGAACCTCTAAAGATCTGATTTTGGTAGAAGAACAAGAGATCGATCGCTTGCAATCCAAAACAACTCATTACAACTCAATAAGAGATCAATTCCGTACGATCCAAATTAGCTGGAATGGCTCGTCTTCAGCAACAACTTAAAGAAAGGGACAACGAGAACCTTTAAGTTGAAAAAGAAAGAACTTAAAGATATTCACTCTTTCTAAGATATGAAGATGAAGACTTGGAAATAGATGGAAGAAAACTTGAAGATCAAAATTTCCTCATCCTTCGGGCTTGGGTTTGAAACAACAATAGAATAAGTGTAAATGTGTATTCTTTTCTGAAGATGGATTTGAAGGAAAGTGAATGGATGTATTTGATGATAATGTTTTTGTGTTTCTTTTAAAGGATTTGGAGGCAAAGTCAATGAATTTGAAAGTGAAGTGTGAAAAAATTTCTGAGTAATTTAAGTGATGAGATAGATAAAAAAAATTAATAAATAGTAAATAAATATTACCAAATTGCTCTGAATTTTAAAATAATATAAAATTATTTTTTGATGAGTTATTTTTTCTAAAACTATAATTCAATAATTTCAAAAAAAAATAGTTATTTGTAAAAAATACATCCCATTTTTTGTATACAAAAATGAAAAAAAAAACAAAGAATTCCAGATTTACATAGTGTAAAAAAACAAAAAGTTCCATTCATCATATTCATAATCTCTATTGGGGCCAAATTCAGACCATTATCACGTCTTCGGAGAATTCCAGAGCCACGATGCTTGCCGCCAAAAAGACTAAGAAGACCCATGACAATATCATTACCAACAATTGTGCACCATTGAGGAAGTCTTCAATTGAGTACTATGCTATGTTGGTGAAGGTTGGAGTTCACCATTACAACGAGAACAATATTGATTTGGCAAATATTACAAAGATTGTTGGTGATTCAAATATCATCAAGACAATGCTCACCAAACAGTAGAGTTGTATTAACTCCTTTTTTTTTGTCTTTAAAATTGTTGATTATTTGATATTTGTTCTTGTTTATCCATACTTATATGTTTAGAACTCACACACATGCACGTTGATGGAATCAATTCCACAAGCTCCAAAACTGATTCTCTTGTGTTTTATCCCTCATGGAATCGGTTCCACTATACCCTAATTGATTCCACTATTACATAGCTGACCATGAAATGTGTTCCATGACCACCTTCTCATTGCTACTGTGTTACAATAATCACATCACGTGGCTTCCTATTAAACTCACCTCAAACGTTTTGAAGCCGAATACCACACTATCTACATCAACACACAAAAAATCTACAAAACAAAGTTTCCCACCATTCACATTATTGTGAAACAACTATTATCACTCTCAAATCTGTTCAACTCACGCAAGGACGACATGATCCCGCTAACTCACGCTCTATATCGCTAGAGACAAACACAATTAATCACAAATCTGCGCCTCTACTTGAATACTAAATGAGTGCATACCGACATTCTGCTACCGATCCCATCAAATCAGTGGTTGATGGAGCACTGGTGGAAGATTAGAAATTTACCTCACTTCTGATGCAGCCCTTTTCTTATGAACATTATGATCTTGACTACTTGTATAACAATTTTTGCCTTTTTGGGTTATCCTATATCCTTATGTACGGGTTCGTTTTCTTTTCCTGTCAATTCTACCAATATTGCTACCATTCAGTTACTCAAAGTAGGTATGATAAACTTGTTAAGTACTTGAAAATAATTCTATGTTTAAATGAAACTCTACTCGGGACTTGTCCGAATGTAACGCTCATTCTTTAAAACCTGCTAGAATCTGGTTCTTTGATCTAGGATGTCAAAAATATGAACTGGCTGCTAAGTCAATTCCCAGCTAATGTTAGGGTGTCGAAAATATAAACTAGTTGCTAGGCCAAACGAGCTAGGGTGTCAAAAATTTAAACTAACTGATAGACCAACACCAACAGAGACGTTTCTGTCAATTTTGATCACAATCTAAAATACTAAATTTTGCCATCCTTTAAAACTAAATCATCATTTAAATCCAATTACATGGTTTGTAATAAAGAAACATTGGCCAAACGGGCCACACTTCAGCCATAGGAAATAAGGATTGTTCTTGGAAAAGGCTCAAGCTTTTCATATTTCAAAACCATGAATATAATTTTTCCTTTTGCTTATTTTCAGGATTTAATTACTGTTGAAAACTCCGAAATAACCACAAGATAAATGTTCAGTATTCTGCAGCAACTTGGATCCCAAGCTGTTTGGACAATTAAGATAACTAGCAATTCTACATGGTAGGTAACCTGTGAACTATCACCAGATTTCTAAAGGAGGTAGTGGAACAGAGAACCTGATCTGTGTATGGAACCCACAATACAATCTGAATCTAAATTGTGCATAGGTTGCCAATTCTCCCTCAGAACCATAGTGGTAGGGAAGTAGATTGGTTATACAAGTCCATGATATCTTGAAAAGATTCAATACTTATACCCCCCTCAATAGGAATATAACTCCCTCAATAGTGTATAACTAGATCAAAAGTATTGAAAAGATTCAATACTAAGACCCCCTCAATAGGTATATAACTCCCTCAATAGTGTAAAACTAGATCAAAAGTATGGACCAAATTTAGATTTACCAAGCATATTAAATTTGTAAATGAAGTCATCTCAACGATTCACAGGTGTTGTTTGAAAAATCAGAACTAAGTTTTAATACCTCTAACGTGAACCAAAACAACGTACAAACAAATCCAATGTGGAAATTTTGGGGTCAGGCACAAAAAAAAATTAAGGGACAATGAGAGGTAAAACAAGAAAACAATGGAGGCAAAAATAATAGGCAAGAAAAAAATGTAACGTAAACACTTCTACCATCAGATTTCTCTAATGAACATAAACCCACATTCGAAAGTTCATAGTACTACAAAATCAAGTCGTACAAAGATAAATAACCAGCACAAAAAACAAAACCTAAAATATCCGTAAGGTAACCACAAAATTGACATTTGAAAAAGTCGCTAATCGAACAAGCCGAATCCCATATCATCATCACTCTCTTCTTCAGGTTCTTCCTATAAAATTTTAACAGATACAAATTAGTTGACCACAAGCTGACAAAAGGATGAACAAAAGTTGCAGGAACAAGAATTTCAAAAGGGTTACCTTCTTTTTCTCCTCAGCAGCAGGGGCGGCTGCGGCAGCACCTCCCCCAGCAGCAGCAACTGGGGCAGCTGCAACGGCAACCGGTGCCCCACCGCCTGCGGCATTTGCTATCAAATCGCCAAGATTTTTCTTCTCGGCAAGTTTAGCAAACAATGCGGGCCAAAAAGAATCGACTTGAACCTTCGCAGTTTTCAACAAGGTGGCGATACTGTCCGCCTATTCATTACTTAAGGAAAAAACAACATAGCCAAACAAATTCATTTGTGATTAAACGCTAAAACCCAGTATTTATGTCCCAACACATACGTAATTGATTAGACTCACTTAGCCAGACAACAATTATTAAATTAAAATGAAATAACGTCATAGGAACCACTCTCTACCGTCAAAAATCTTCTGTTCACACCATAACTGCAACATGGCCTAATCCAACGCCACTTCCATCAGTGTATAAATTGTTTCTAAAGGATTCTAAACTATAAAACACCGGTCAAATCAGACCTACATTACTCAACATAAAAACAATAACAGAATCAAAAGATTTGAACTTTCTTATTCCGAAAGATCAACCTCTGCTTTGCTTTAATCCCAATTTTATGTACTTCAATTATCAAAAAATCCAATACAACAATAAAAAAATGAAACAATATACATTGTTTCAAACATCCACTTACAATTCATCAACTGTGAACCTATGGAAACACAAAAGGATACAGTGACGGCGATTCCTTCATCATGAAGGATGAGTGATGCGTATGAACAAGCAGTCTCGCCGATCGACATTTTCACACTGCAGGACACCATACAAACCAGAATGACACAGTCAAGAACGATATTCATTTGAAAAAGCGAAACATTGAAACGAAATCAAATCGTTGAAGATGAAACATCGAAAGGGTTTACCTTCAGCAATAACAGATCGGAGATGCGCAGCGAACGACGAACGGAGACGCGCAACCAACCGGAATGGAAAGCCTCCCTAGGGTTTGAGATTTAAGAACTGATAAACCGGTTAATGGGCCTGGTGGTCTCGAGCCCATTTTATTAACCCTTGGCCACTCTGAGTCTAAACTAATAACGCCTAATCATTAAATTTTAAAATAACATATTATTAATTTATACTTTTATACTATTATATAAATTATATATATATATATATATGATAAGTATTTTTTAAATTAAAATAATTAATTTATAAATTTTATCTTTTAAATAACTGTTTTTTAAATTAAATATTTTTTATTTGTCATTTTTTTAATAATTGTTTAATAATATAATTTTAAGTCCACTTTGATCCTAATTCTAAGTTCTAACCCATTTTAAGGAGATTCTACGAATTAATAAAAAGGGAGGTACATTAAAATGTGTTCGGAATGATCGGTGTGACTTGACAAATTAACATATAGCCTTTGCATTATTTTTAACAGAAAAAACTCAAAATTATAAACATTATAAGCTTAGGCTACTTAAATTGTAAAGTATATGATGACGACTTCACTTGATATTCAATGAACATAATGACATCATTCAATTTCGACTAGTTGATCTTGCTCAGTAAAACAACTTGTTATTATTGTTGTAAATGTGATTTTTGTTGTAAACACTATTTTATATTTGCTTTATGAATCATGAGTTTATGATCAAACCTGACTTAGTTGTATACATAACAAACTTAGTAAATTCCATAAATGAATTCATAAAATTTCAAAATGGGACTAACTTAAAGATAATGTTATCATTACGGAAATAACTCATTTACTATTATTAATTATGTAAGTGAGGCTATTGTATCTCGTGTTCCCTTCTAACTAATCTTAATTAGCTTACCAAATGTTACCAGATTGCTCATAAAGTAGAGTTAAATAAGAAGATTAAAATATATTATAATTTCTAATCCCACTAAATATATATGTTGAGTGATATTATTTGGTAATTTGATAAAAATAGATTATAATGGGAAGTGAAAAACAATTATGAACCTACATAAACACCTTCCAATAATTATTGAATCTCTATCTTGCAACAATGTTTTATATAGTTTGAGCTATAGCGGAGCTATTATATATAACGAGTCAAGCAACTTCTACACTTGGGAAGTTCAATTATATAATGCAAGGTTGATATGAACGAAGCAAAACCCTTAGAATTAACAAAAACAAAGTTAAGCTCTTGTTGTTCAGAAGATAATCATAAGAAATGAAAAGAAAATTCTTGAAAAAAATGTACTGTAATAAGAAGTTCCAGAGTGAGATGGCACCAAAAGATTTTCTTTGAAAACCTATAAATGTAGGATAATAATTTAGATTAATGCTCTCTGTTGGCTTATTGCAAAGCCTAAAGTATCTTCAACTAGCCAACATTTATTCTCCATTAATATAGCAACAAAATTTAGCAAGATAAGAAAAATGCAGAGTATATTAAAAAAGAATTGCTATAAAAAAAAATAGTCTTCGTCATTAAGCAGTCGTTGATTCAGATCTAGCTACTTGCTCACCTTCAACTATACCAGAATCTTGTGGTTCACCATTAGCAGCAACACCTTTTGCAGGAGAAGTAGGTTTATTTCCAGCAACACTTGTTGAGTTTTTCCCACCTTTATTTTCCTTCCCCTCCTTTCCATCTTTCTTATCTTTGTCATCTTTTGCATCTTTCTTATCTTTGTCCTCTTTTCCATCCTTTTCTTCTTTGGGTGGAGGAGGCATCATATGAGAAGGAGGGTTTTGTTTAAGCTTCAAAATCATTTGGCGCATTCTTGCTAGATCAGTAGGTTTCCCTGGCTTTGGACCTTGAATAACATGAACTGAAGGCTTATTATTCTCAGGTTCCTTCTTTCCCCTTCTCTTCTCAATATTAGGAACCTCTCGAGGAATTATCTCAGCTATTGCTTTCCAGTAATGTTGGTGAGCTTCTTTGTGAAATTTTTCTTGATTGGACAAGTATATCTGCACACACTCATTCTCTTCATTTGCATACAAACAACCAAGTATCACAATGCTACATGAATGCATATGGTTTCCCAAAAGAACAGAGAAAGAAAAAGGAAGTATCATCATGAACAATGAATGCATGATTCACACAAAATTACAAGAACTAAACTATAGCATTGGAATGTTATTTCTACCTTTTCTCTTTCCCTATTGGTTTTTTTGTTGGACTCACAGTTGAGTTTTCTTTTCTCGTAAAAAGCTTCTTTAAACTCTTCAGCTTCCTTTATAATCTGATTTCGCATCTCCTTCTCTTTTGTCTCTTTTTCCTCCAGATGGATCGCATTCAAACTGCATTACAAAATGTCAAGAAGAAAAACAAAACACACCATCAGGAAAACAAATTCTAATTCATGAATAACTAATACAAAAACACATTCATAAGCCGAATAATAACCACCACAAAGAGTGATTTCTGTTTATAAAATTGAGATACATAATGACAACATTCATCACTACAAAACATTACCAAATCTAAACAAAATTAAACGTTACCAAATCTAAATCACTCGTTCAACTAGTTTATCCCAATCCAATTCACACAAATTCTCTTGCATAGCAAAACGAAATCATGGAGATGTTGTTGCAGAATAATAAAAAGGTTTGAAATGAAAATAAATGTCACCGTCGCCATTCACGTCTTGCATGTCCTTCCTCTTGCATTTGAGATGGTTCTGGGAGGATTGGTCCGTCGGAGGTGAAGGTGGTGTCATCGGCGGGAGCGGATTCGAAGGGGGAAACAAAGTCGGGGTTGGGGGTGGAAGCTCCAAAACCAAAACCAGGAGGAGATTGTGGGTTATTGTTGAAATCATTGTTATTTGGATCTGCATTAGGCTGAGGTTGTTGATCATCGTAATCGTAATGCTGAGACTCGTATTCCATGCCCATGCCTGAGTAATTGTTGTCATCTTCGTAGCGTTCCCTTGTTGGTGATTGATCTTCAAAAGAGTCGAACGATGCCATCTCCGATGCTTGATGCTTGATGCTGATACCTCTCCAACGTTGCGTTCGGATCACAAATCACTATCAATCTTCGATGATCTTCAAATTCCACTTCTGTTTATGTTTCATCATAGGCACAAAAATACCTATTACCATTCACACTCATCACAATTACTTTATTTTATTATATTATGATATTATTATTATTATTATTATCATTGTTTTCAAATATTATATATTTACACTTTTTTACTCGATCTTTTTTTTCGGTGAAAGTTTTTTCTTCTACCACTATTTTTTAAATTTTATTTTAGTTATACATAATTATTTATTCAATCTAGCACTTCCTCTTTTATTTCACATGTCATTCTATCTCACCTTATGTTGTCACACGGCCAGAAACTACCAGAAACTACATTAAACTATATATATAAAATGAACAATGTAAAATATGTTCTAAAGTATATTAAAACACATCATTTTGTCACTAAACATGACAGTTTTGCATGTGGTATTTTTAATATAATGTAAACTTATTATAACAAATTTCCTTTTTTTCATGTTGATACATTATCTATGATACTAATTTAATATCATGATTCAAGACTATATCTTCTTTATTACTAAATTATGGAACACTTTGTTTGTGCTTGTTTTCAAAGAAAAAATTATTTGATAAAAATAAGTAGATTTTTTCATGTATTTGTCCAATTTATGTATTTTAAAAATAATCAAATTTCATTGCTTGTTTTAATAAGTAAATCACGTATTTTTCTTAATAAGTGATTATTTTAAAATGTCTATTTTATATTTAAATGAACCCGACCTATTTCTTATAAAAGATTTATTCATTAGAAGATTTAATAAATGAACGAACAATTGTTTTCATATATGAGTTGACATATTTTAAAGTCTTCCACAACATGAGTTTTTTAGTATCTATAATTTTAATCTGTATTATTACTGTTGAAATTTTGCTTGAATTTTATTTGGATTGGTGTAACTGATTTGTCTTAAATTTTTGCCAACAAACAAATATTAGAAAAATTGTGAGACATAAAATCACAGTTTCAAAAAATATATAGTCATGCAAGAATAACAATTTATAAATGTTAGACCAAAGATAATTTGTATGCTTACAAAATAAAGACTATCTTTGGGGAAGAATATATGTGATTTGTTTCAAACATATATAACTAATACTTGAACGCGAAATAAATTTTTCTTTTAAAATTTTTGATACGTTATGATATTTGTGAATGTATATAATTTTTTTAACATAATATTTTAATTTATGTTGTTACATGTCATAGAGTTTTAATTTGACATTTGAATTATTTATATTATTTAAAACATTTTATCTTAAATGTTCAAGATAGTTTAACAATATTTACAATTTTAATTTATTTTTAGAGTTTAAAAACTAAATTATATTAAAATTTTAAAAATGAATTAATCTCAATTTTATCTTAAAATTGATGGACTAAAAATTTATTTAACTCATAATATAATATCAAAACAGTTGTTTGAAATATTTTAATTAATTAATCTTTGTACAAGTAAATGATAATTATACAATTTAACTGATTCACATCATAATATCATAAATTATCACACCACTATTAACTCAAAATTTAAAAAAAATTAGAAATATTTTTTTAATATATTACTCAACTTCTATTACTTATTACAAATATTTTATATATATATTACGTAGGTTTTTAATGTTAGATATATTTTAAACCTGTGCATAATGAAATTTGTGTAGTTAATTAAGGATGCGAACGACACAAGTGAACTATATTTGTAAGGCCCTTTATATTTTTTCTGCCCTAAAGTTTAGTGGGCTACCCTTGTAAGTGGGCCTAAGGCCGGCCCAACGTATAAAGTCCCTGGGTCTGCCCTAATTCCACACTCACTCTCACTATTGCAGAAACTCCACAGTCGTCACCTTCTCCTTCCGCACTAGAGCTCTGCTAGGGTTCCTCCCCAAGTCTCTCGAGCTAGCTCCGAATCAGTTTCTACTCCACGTAAGTACCCCTCCAAACCACCGGAGTTTCCTTTTTGCTTTCCCTTGTATTTTCGCAGTTAGGGTTTAGTACTAATCTGCCTTGTTCCGTGCATTTTTCTGTTTTCAGCTCCGTAGTGAGTTCTAGAGCTGCTGTGCTTCTTGATTTCTCGTCGAACGTCCTGTACGAACCTATTTCCAGGTACGGGAAGTTAGGGTTTCAGTCTTTTGGTGTTGTCTTGGCTGTTCTTGAGTGAGTTACTGATTGCATGGATAAATCCTTCGTTTTGGTG
>Ga0214543_1006370_pt1 | contig 21035 bp, 16 predicted proteins | sample CNSS2metaG_FD_160094 | JGI IMG/M metagenome (GOLD analysis project Ga0214543, IMG submission 160094) | Root nodule microbial communities from cowpea collected in UCLA plant growth center, Los Angeles, California, USA - CNSS2 | ecosystem: Host-associated > Plants > Roots > Nodule | place: USA...
TATTAAACAATATTTCATTATCAAGTGACATAAAAAATTTGCTTTTTTTTCCTTCACAAATGAAAAAAAAAACAAATGAGAAATGAAAGCAAAATTAATAAATTTGTATTTAACTGTTTTTTTTTTCAAAACAAAAATAAAAGATGTGAGAGTGTGAGATCATAATAAATTATGAAAAACTTAAAAATACAATAAAAAAATAAAAAAAAAATATCTTAATAAATATTTTTATTCTTCATTATATTTAATTTTATGTTTTATTATTTATTAATATTAAATGTTATATTTAAAATAAATAAAAAAATACTAAATTAAACTTTTATCAAATTTTACTATATATTATATATAATTTGAAAAATTAAAAAAAAATCAAAATAATTAATATATATATATATATATATATATATAATATAATATAATATAAAGAAAATTAAAAATTGAGGGGGGGCCATGGCCCACCCCTGCTCCAATAAAGCTCTGCCATTGAGTGTAGTGTCATTAATATCAAAATGATCAATTTTAATGACATTGAATGTAGTTAAATAATGTGAGCTAGCTAGAATAGAAAATAAAAAATTAAATATGCTCTAAAAACACAACATGATGTGAGACATACAATTTTTGACTAACTGGATCAAAGCAAAGATATCCCTTTTGACTAAGACCATATCTCAAAAAGACACAAAAAGCAGACTTAGCTAATAATTTAGTACGCTCAACATGTGGTTTTAGAACAAAACATGTACATTCAAAACACAAAGAAGAGTAATCATGTGCATGACCATACAATTTTTCAAAAGGAAACAAACCATAATTATGTTAGTCGGGATCCGATTCACAACATGAGTTGTTGTAAGAATAGCTTCACCCCGAAAGAAACTTGAAACATCGACAAATAACAATAATGATCTTGTAGTCTTAACAAGATGACAATATTTTCTTTCAGCAATGCCATTTTGTTGAGTAGTGTCAATGCAAAAGGTTTGTTATAGGAATAGCTTCACCCCCCAAGTCACAACGAAAAGTTTTTATGGTAGTAGAGTGTTAGGTCTTTACACGAGCATTAAAAATTGTGAGAAAATCAAACCGACATTTCATAACCTATATCCAAGTGAAACGAGTTAAATCATCAATGAAAGAGACATAATTTCTACACCTCTTTTGGTGGATATAGGAGAACGTCCCCACACATTAGAATGCCAAGATTAAAAAGAGCAAGGGAAGAATAAATACTTTTATTAAAAGGTAAAGCAAAAAAAGTTGCCAGTTTACAACCACTACAATAAGAAATATCATGATAGTCCAAAGTACCAAAGACTCCTATAGACGTTAAAAACTTTAAACGAGATGTAGAAACATGTCCCAAACAAGAATGCCATAAACACAAGGTGAAGAAGAAGAAGAAGACAAATGAAACAAAGATAAATGCACACTAGAGGCTGCAACTATTGACTCCTTAAATTGATTCAAGACATAGAGTTCACCTTGCCTACGACCTATCTCAATCACCTTCTGAGTTGTGCGGTCTTGTACAAAACATTCAGATGGAGTGAAATACACATTATATCCAAAATCACAAATTTTCCCAACAGAAGTAAGATCCATAGCAAGACCATGTATGTAGTAAACATCAGACAAAGACCAAGATGGTGTGACAATGTTACCAATACTCATTGTTAGCAGTTGCGATTGATAAAGGGCTTTTGTGTCGCACAAGCCTCATCAAATAAAACTAAGTTTCCCCCTTAAAAAATGTAGAATAAAGGTTAACCTAGGTCAGTCCAAGGAACACAATTTCAATGAGTTCATTGATTCATTTTTTTTTCATCATAAAGGTTGGGGGAATGCATTAAAGCAAAATTAAATGCAAAATTAAAATGCATCAAGAATAAAGTGTGGAACCAAGAACAAGTAAAATGTAAAAGAGAAAGGTATAACATAAATTCAAATTGAACATGAAATGAGAACAATATTGGATAACTAATTAAAATGTAGTGAAATGAAATTTAAAGCAAGTTCTAAAAGTAGTTAAGTAACTAAACTATAACAATTGTAAAAGTGAAATTGCATTATCTAAAAAGCTATAGCACAACTAGAATGAATATTACAATGGACACTAAAACTAATTGAACATGAATTAACTTGTAAAAGCAAGAGTTAACACAAAGTCCAGTAAGCATGAATTAGAAGAAATTAGAAACAACACTAAGCAACCTGAACTAAAATTGAAAAGCAATGCAGAAACATAAATTTGAACAAGAATTAGCACTAGCAGTAGAGAGGATTCAACAAAATTACAGAACCTAATTTAAGAGTAGAATGAACCATTCACATTGAAGAGTAAGCCATAAACAAAGAAGCTCCAAACTTTAGAAACTTGAAAATCCTAAAAAATAAAAAATTAAATTGCAATGTGACGTGAATGGAAATGCATAAAGACCAAAAGAATGAGAGTAATCAACCGTAGTCCATTGCAAAGAAAACATGAAAGTGAGTATCCATATCCATGGAGCTCCACTGATTACAAAGTACCCAAAACGAAAAATAGAGAAAAAAAACGTGAAAATTGTCTCCTTTATGGTTGATGCCCTTTTTCCCTAAAGAATAAAAGCTTACCTAATTTTTTCTCCTTTTAGGCCCTTCCTCTTCAGCCCACAATGCAAGAAAGAGAAAGAAAATAAACCCTAGCAAATTACAAACTTATCCCTAAAAACAAGAAAAACTAAAAATGGCAGCCAATTCTGTAAACGTATGCTAACTTCCAAATTGAACTGCATCTCGTCAAGAGCTCCAAAAAATGTGTTCTACCACTTCAATTAAAGCTCTTTGAATGTAGAATCCAACACAAGAAGAATTAACTCCTTTGGATACCTATACACAAAGTTATGATCAAGAGAATAAGCCAAGGTCAATGTTGAAAAATCAACGTTTTTTTGGGTAGCGCCGGATGCCAGTTTGGCTACGCCAGGCGATACCATGTCAGGGATAACAGGTCGGGCACGAATCAATGGCGTTGGGTGGTCTTAAAAGTTCCTAAAATTCATAAATCTAAGCTAAGATTGAAAGTTAAAAGAAACAAAGATGTTAAAGGAGTGTTATAAGCTTTAATATGAAGGTATAGAAGTTGAGTTAGCAGCAATTGACATGGATGAGTTAGGTGATAACGAAACAAAAGAAGGAAAATATGACATATGATTAATGGTATCTGAGCCAATGATCCATTTGTCAAGAGATATATTTGGTGATGATGTACCTTGAGATTGCAAGGCTTTGTTGGCCTACAACTTGGAAGCAAGTCTAATTTCTTCTACTAATAATTCATTAACAACATCTTCAATAAAAGACAGAGGGCTACGTTGCAAAATGGAACCACGTAAACTCTCAAAATCACCACGCAAGGCCATAAAATTGAACCAAACGTTGTGACTCCTGACGAGTAATATATGGTGCATAAACACTCAATTCTACCGCTAAGTCAAGGCAAGTTGATCCCATAGGGTTGTCATGACAAAATAAAAGTCCTGAATGTTCATGTCATTTGACTTTGGTTCACTAATATTTGTCTCAAGTTGATATTGTTTGGCAAAATTAGATTGTGTATACAATCGAGATATCACATACCTCCTTTACAGTATCATATTTTGCCAATTGAGCGCCAATTGAGTATATGACATAATTATTGACCCAAGAGACAATTTTAGAGTTATCAACTTCTCATACCTCTAAAGGGGTAGCATAATCATCGATTTTGATGTCAATCAGTTTTGCGTTAACACTTGAAATATAACACCATAAGGACTTTCTACGTAGAATTTTTTTTATAACATAACTCCAATAGAATAATTTTTACCATCCAATTGCACACAAATAGAATGAAGAGAATCATCTTTACAATTTGCCTTAACAAATCAAATACAAACAAAAATGTGAACCACATGGTGGAAGCAACAAACAAAACTGAATACAAACCTAATATCAGAGGATTGCAAATACCTTAAAATGACATAAAGAACATGGTGCAAAACCTAAAAAAAGACTCAAAGTAGAAAATAAACTTGCGATAGGTGAAACCACAAAAATTGCAAAAGAGGCTTAAGGCTTAGGACTTGAGGTTCAGGAAAAAGGAACTTATTGAAAGAATTCATTCTCAATCATAAAATTTGTGAAAAAGGCTTGGGATTTAAGAAAGAGGAACTACTGCAAGAATCCCTTCTTAATGATGGATCATTTGGGGCTCATGATACCATGTAGAAAACAAAGAAATATATGAAGAAGGGGATTGTATATTATTGAGTGTGTATAAAATGTTACAAGAGGTGTGTTGTATATACACACAAAATTAACCCTATAAACCATAAGTAAATGAGCCTAAAACATGGGCCTATGCTAATCGTGTTCTCTATCTCTGAATTTGTATCATCATCATCATCATAAGATCATTGTCTAGGTCTTCATGGAGTTAAAGGCAAGGCAGAGTGGGTTGGCCCGTTTATAAAATTAAATATTCTCCTTTTTCAATCCCCACACCATTCATCATGCTTTTTCTGTAAGTTCTTATTATTATTATTATTGTTGTTGTTGTTGTTGTTGTTATTGTTGTTATTATTATTTTTATTATTATTATTATTATTATTATTATTTATTATTATGTATAATCATTGAATATAAGATAATGATTTTAGTTCTCAAAAATGGAATATCTTTTTATGCATTTTTATGTTAACAAATTTGTATCTATCTTGTTGTAAGGTAACATGTAGCTATTGTACTTTAGTTATAATCTTCGTTGCTATTGTTTCTTGTCTTTGATTAATTAGACTAATTGAAATTATTTCAATAGGAAATGAATATCAATTATTATGGAAAAATAAAAACGTTTTTATTTAGCTAATCTCAAATGTGGGCCAACCTGTGAGCCCGCAGGCCAACCCGTAGGGTAGGAAGAGCCATGAAAATAAAGTCGTTTTGAACTATGGGGTGGGCCAGCTTGACCCTCACTTTACAGGCCAAAATGTAGGGCAGGCCAAAACGGGTTGGGTTGACCCACTTTGCCATCTCTATCATTGTCATCATAAAAGTAATATTGTGTTATAGATTAAATATTTCATTGATAAGTGTCGGTAAAGTATTATAAAGTATCAAACACGAATACATTATCCAAATACAAGTATCAATCCATCATAGATGACAACAATCTAATGCTAACGACTCCAAACCCACTGTCTTTTGAAGTTTCCTGTGGACTATGAGATCGAGGCCCACTACAAGTTGGGCTATGAGCTGGGCTTGGGCATGTTTGGCGTCGCGTTCCTTACGATGAGAAAATAAAAATATTAAAACTCATAATAGCACATAGGGAAGTTTTAAGAGTTGATAACCATAAGTGAACAACAAACGCCAACTAAATAAGCATGAATGCTAAGCATAAATTTTATGAATAAGATATCATAGCAAGGATTAAAGGCCACGGTTATCAAATCGAGATTTGTATCGTGAATCATTTTTGTGATTTTTTTAAAATCGTGAATCGAATCTTATTATGAATCGTAAGATACATGATAAAATAAAATATAATACATTTAAGTAAAAATAAGTGATATGAAAAAAAATTAAAAATATTCAATCCATGAGAAGATACTATTTCCTATATTTAAATGTTACATCTTAATTTTATTCTTTCATTCATCATCTCCAATATCAATGTCACTTGGATCATCTTCCTCATCTAATATAACATTTTGTGGCAATTCATCTTCATATTCATCCTTTTTCTCAACTTCTTGAATCATTCCTTCAATTTCATTATCATTTGCTTTTGTGGTAGATTTTCCCTTTTTGTTTAAGTTTCTTGGACCCCTTTTCCTTTTCTTGCTTGGAGCTCCCTCATCAAGAGTAAAAGATTCATGTATATCCATCCATGAAACATCGTTTGGTAGATAATGATCCTCTTTTTTAGTAATTCACTCTTCTCTAACCTTTTGTCTCATCTCAAGTTGAAGATTATATTTAACAAAGACAAGAGCATTTAATCTTTGTTGTTCCAAGCGATTTCTTCTTTTGGTATGAACTTGATCAAATATGCTCCAGTTTCTTTCACAACCAGTAGCACTACATGTGAGACTTAAAATCCTCATTGCTAGATTTTGCAACTCTTTACCCTCAACACCATAACTTTCCCATCAAAGAATGTAATGTCAAATAAAAAACTAACATTTATAATTGTGAAATTATTCTTTTAATAAAATCTTGAAAAATAAATAAATTTTATACCAGGTTGCTTCTTATCCCTAGTGTCAATTTTCACCCTTCTTCCAACTAACCCTTTGGATTCCTTAAATCTGTCAAGTTGTTGATCAAGTTGAATCTAATACTTCTATCTGGGATCATTTTTTCTATGGTCTCATACAAACCATATGAAACCTCTTCATCCGGATTGAAGTTTTTTTCATAATGAAATCTGATATAAAAATAAAAAGTAAGTATTAAAATCTATCATTATGAAATTGTAATATAAGAAAGTATAGTGTTATAGTTACTTACTTAGGATTAAGGTAGTAAGCAACAACATGAAGAGGTGTATGTAACTGCTAATTCCAACCAGTATCAATTATACACCTCTTTATAACGAGATTCTTCAATCTTGAAATTTGCAACTATTTGCTCTTTAGCTCTATCCATAGTTTCATAAATATATGGCATTGTAGGTTTTGAGTCTCCATCCACAAGCCTTAGTGTTTTCACAAGTGGAGTGACACACTACAAGCAATATTGGATAGATTTCCAAAATCTATCATCAGATAAAATAATGCTCACTACTTGCTTACCTTCAGTCTCACTAGCATTTTTCTATTGTGCTATACATTGAAGGGTTAGAAAATCAGTTGCAAATCTTGTGACTACTAGTCGAGCTAATTCTTTTCCTTTAGAAAATTTTCTATATAAATTTAGGACTTATGTGTGTCTATAAATGAAATTTATGACTTTTTTTTGACATTTTTCTCCAAACTAGATTGAATATTGTCAACTGCTTTTTTAAGATAAGATACTCTGACTTCATGATAAGTTGGAGGCTTTAAACCCTTTCAATATTCCCCGATAGATTTCAACATTTGGGTAAATAAGGAGTTTCTTACCAAATTAAATGGCAAAGCATTCCCATATATGTAGTTGCAAATATCTTGAATCACTAACTCTCTATCTTTAAACATTTCATTTATGGTTTTCTGTTTTCTAACTCTTTGTTTCCCCTTCTTACTCCATTTGTTTTCTACCTGATTTGCTTCTTTGATTTTTTCTTTATCTTCTAACAACTTCAAAAACATTTCTCTAACGTTATTAGGAACAAATGTACAAGCAATGACATTCACCTTTGTTCCAACAAGATGATGTTTCATTCTTGCAACACCACCCCAACAAGTATGAACAATATTTGCGCTTGACTAAAAGTCTATGAGGAGGAACACTCTCACAATGATTCCGTGTAATATCTATTTCTTTCTTTCTCTTTCTTTGACTCATACTCTTTACTTCTACAAATACGAATAAATTCAAACTGATCTTTCTTCCTAAAAAAACAAAATATAAACAATATAATTAACATTCTGGATAAAAAAAAAATAACAGTCAAAATATAATTCTAAAGTTAAAGTCAAAATATCATTCTGGATAAAGTTGAAGAAAGTTCACGTGACATGATCATGGATAAAAATATGAATTTTTATTTCACGTGACATGATCATAAAGATTCATTCTGGATAAAATATGAAGTTTTATTTCTAACGAAAAGTAAACATATATGAAATCTAGAAGTAAACTAAAAGCAAAGAAAGATCACATGAACATTTAAGAAAAAGGTAAGATAAAAATTTGAGGTGATGTGCAGTTACTTTTACAATAAATTAAATATTATTAAAATTCAAAATCTAGATACTTTATCAAAAAGCAAGATATTAAAATAGTGTTGAAATATATTCATAATGAAAACATTTGAGCCATTTTAGAGGCGGGACATGCAAACTTGTTCTCGTCTTAACTCCAAGTTGTTTTCTTTTTCACGATGTTTTCTTCTTCAGGATGGTTCTTTACAATTGCTTTCTTGGATGGTGCTAGTAGCTTCTCGGGCAGTTAGGTTTTCTGCTTCTTCTTTCCTCTTTCACTTTTTGCTTCTTCTCCACCTTCTTATGCATCTCATATTTATTTCCCTTCTTAATTTATAAGAAAATATCCATCCTATGTGACTCTTCATTTTGTTGGTTTATTTCATTTTCGATGTGTATTGTATGCAGCGTGAAGCATGTGATGTGTGTAGCGTGTAGACAATGTGTCGTTCGTGAGAAGTGTATTTTGGGGAAATGTGAGCGTGGGCAGAATCAGGTGAAACGAAATTGAATCGGGAATCATACGATTCATCTGATTCATCTCATGATTCAAGTGAGAAAACAATTCATCTACTGATACGTATCGTGGGACCAAAAATTTGAACAGTATCGCCATACGAATTGTACGATTCATACAATTCTAACTACCATGTTAAAGACTACTAGCCTCTTGTTTTATGAGATAAACTAGTATATAAATTAACACATGTAACTTTTTTCATCGTTTGCTCTCTGCACTGAAGCAAATTTTGTAGTGTGCTCATTCATATCTAATTTTCATCTTTGGAATCTAGTACTGTTTTGACATTTGTTAACACCATTGAAATTTTAAGGTCAACCACTCTGCGCTATTATTTAGGATTGATAATTATAATGTTAGCCAACACATGGATAACTACACACTAAATTTGATATTTTTTACTCAAATTTAAGAATATACACTTTCATCTGCAGGACAGAAAATCAAAAGTGAAATGAGTGTTTTAATTTTTCATGTTCTTTGTTTGGTAAGATAGAGATGAAAGGAAGACAAATTTAGGAAAACCTAAACATCTCAACTCAATGTAGAAAGTCGAACATGCTTTATTCTAAGATGAGATTCACTGCAAATGTAATGTTCTCACCCTCTCTATTGCAATGGAGCCACAAAAAGAAGCCATTGACACCTCCTCACTTCCTCCTCCAGCATCCTCTTGATATTCTTTTTTTCATAGCATTAGGAAAATTTACAAAAGTGGGATAACTTGAAACGTAATTTACAAATCTGGGCCAGTTGACTGAAAATTTACATGGTAGGGGTGAAGTCGTTCAGACATTACACGACATACCAAGCGAAGTCGTTATGACTAGCAATGTTTTTTTCACAAAACTTTAAAAAGTTCAAACCATTATCAGTGGTAACGACTTCTATGTTAGCAATGGAGGAAAGTCGCTAGCACTCTTAACGATTTCTCTGTGATGTCGTTGCACGTGCTAACGACTTCATTTATGTTATATTTATTTTTTAATATTAGTTAAATTTTATTATTTTATATTAGTTAATATTAGTTAATTGTTTTAATATTACTTAATTGTCGAATACGTTTTAGTTTTTGCTTATTTATCCATTAATAATAAATGTGCGATATTTTTTTTACATAATTAGAAAAAGGAAGATGAAAAATTTAATTAGATAAATGGAAAATGATAATCAAAATGTGAAATTCATCTTATAAGAAAATGTAAAAGTAGACTTAGGAAAAACTACTAACGATAAGGACAATTTCCCATGTGTCATTTTTACAATATGAACATTTAGTTCATTTATTTGGATCTGGTTGATCCATGTCATTGTGGATATGAGTAGTTGAAGGTCTTCCAAGTGCCCTACAACACGTGTGTGGGTTTGGAATGAAATCAGGTCCGGTGTATGTGGACCAATAATCTTTATTTTTAACCGGATGAAACTAGAGTTCATAAGCCTTGTTGACAGTGCTAAGGCTATAAATAGAATGGATGTATTTGGTTAAATGTAAATGGGAGAAACAACAAACAATTATCACATGATGACAAGGTAGTCGAAGAGTTTGGAAATGACCACAATCACACCACCAATAATTTAATTTAACAATGAAAGACATAGGTTGACAATGATCATCATGTGGAGAAAATATCTCTTGAACCTCAAATTCAGAATTTTGTCTTAAGTGTCTGCACACTTGACATAAGCCTGCTTGTTGTTGACTTTTTCTAATAATAATAGTTATGTATTCTGGATATTGATGTCCTGCTTATAACATCGAACTTGCCTTTAGGCCTCGCTCAACAAACCACGAAGAAATTCTTTCAAATGTTGCCTTAATTAGAGCACAAATGGGTAATGTATGATTGATTGTGGTGTTACATGCTCCCACAACAATTGAAAAAGCTAGATTAGAGCCTCCTTTGTCTCACCTTCCACTATCGCAAAGGCCAAAGGAAAAATGTTACGAGACCCACCTTGAGCTAGTGTTGTGAGAAATGTACCATGATATCTTCCTGTGAGAAATGTCCCATCAACTTGTACAATTGGCTTGCAACAATTAAACCCTTGGATGCATGGGCTAAAAGCCCAAAATACACATTCCAAATTATAACATGAAAGGTCAGCTTGACCATCAACACAATGGGAGAATCGATGTATTGAACTATTGTGCTTGGATTAGTTTCCTGAACAACTTCATACCAACTTGAAAGTTCATTGTACGAGTCTTCCCAATATCCAAATGCCTTAGCAAGCGCCTTCTATTTAGCATTCCAAGCTTTTTGATACAGAATTGAATATCCAAAATGATTTGAAATTTCAACTATCAAACTTTTGATTGGTATCGATGGGTTTGTCTTCACAGAGTGAAACACAATGGAAGCAATTTGGTTTGATTCAAGATTCATATGATCTGGAGATAAATTTGTAGACAAGCACATATGTGGTGAGTCAATCTTCCTTATTTCCCATTTCAAACTGTGTTTACTATAAGCAGCCTGTAACTACCATTGGCAAACTTTCTTATAGTTGATACAATGACATATATAGTAATCATATTTGCTATCAATAACCATAAATTTGTAACCGTTATTGATATGGTACTTTTTGATAAATGACACTGTCGACTTCTTTGAGTCAAATGACATACCTTGGGTTAGTTCTTGTTGACTGACTGAAGTGGAAGAGTGCACATTCTTACTTGGGTTGGCAGACTTTTAATGCCAGACACATCTGCAGCTAGGGTCGACGTCATCTACCTTTTGAAACTAGCTGACTTGAATGCTGCGGCAAATTATAGTTGGGATTCTGCAATTTTGGCTTGTTTGTATCGAGACCTAGACCACGACATTCACCTAAGCCAATATTGGCCAACACATCATCAACAGTGGATTGTTTTGCAATCTAGAATGGCCAACATAATCATGTCATTCAAGGTGTACCATTCATAAAAAATGGCCATTTGCATGATAGTTCATCCTATATGCAATGGTTCATTAACCACATTATCCACTACATATCTCCAGCTATACGTACAATCTTTCGACGATGAGACTAGCTTTACTTCACTATCATTTATTTATCATCACTTTTTATTCATGTCAATAACTGTACCCCTGGCTGAGCCGATCTTTACTCGGTCTAATCAGTCAAACTTTTTGCAACGCGTCAGCTAGAAGGCTCGCTCTTGACCTGTTTGCCACGTCGAGAAACCGAAATACTTGATATATTCGGGAAAGCTGACCACTACCTCCTAAATCCTTGGTAACTTACCCTCCACGATGTTCAGGGAAACTGGACCACGACCAGGGGTGACAAGGATATAAAAAGGGGAAAAGGGGGCCCAGGAAAGGGATAAGAAACCAGTGGAGAAAACACAGACTCTGTTCAAGGAGGACTCGAGGCAATCCGATAAGGTCTCCTTCTCCCCCCGAGAACAGATTGGCGCCCACCGTGGGGTCTGGTAAAACTGATTCCCAGGCCCTATTCCTTACGTATCCACCATGGTGAGAAGTCCAAATACTAGCGAAGATCCTCCAAATCATTCGCCACTCAATAACGCATCACCCCCAACCGTAGCGGAGCTTTTACAGCAGATCAATGAATTAATGCGTGAAAATGAGCGAATACGACAACGAGCAGATGAAGCACATCATCGGGCCAATGAGGTCCAAGAGGAGCACGCCACAGCCCGTCAAGCAGCCGAAGATGACAGACGCAGAATAGAGGACACCTTGCGCGAGCAAGACATCGCACAATGATCCAACGGAAACCTTTTACGCCGCCTCCAGGTCCGAGAGGATCGGATACGAGGTCGACGTCTGGCCGAGATAACGGACGAGGAGAACCATCCTTTTTCTCCTGCCATTATGTTCGAGCAGGTTCCACATCAGTACATCATGCCCAAATTACCCCCTTACACAGGCACCTCAGACCCCGAGGCACACTTGAAGGCTTTTGGAGCCCAGATGCTGATCTCCGGAGGAAGTGATGCCATAAAATGCAAAGTTTTTGTAGGCACACTAGCCCATGGAGCACTCAAATGGTTCGAAGGGATCCCTAAAGCCACCATCACATCCTTTCAGGTTTTCGCGCGACTATTCATTGAGCGATTCGCAGCGAACAGAGCAAAACCGCCACGAATTGTAGACCTCTTTGACATAAGACAAGGATCAGATGAACCCCTCCGAGAGTATATAAACCGCTTTTGTGACGCCAGCACGAACATCTCTAATCCAGACGAAGAAATTCTGGTGGACGCCTTTCTCAAAGGTCTACGCGCCAACACATTTAGTGATTCTCTAGTCAGAAATCCGGTCGTCTCATTAGCTAAAATTAGGGCCAGGGCATCTATTCACATAGAGGCCGATGAGGTGATGCGCGACAAGCGACGTTTGGAACGTAGATCGTAGGGCGATGCCAAGACGAAAGCCCCTCGGAAAAGGTACGACGATATCGACAAGGTCAGACAACTGGATTGGAGGTATACACCTTACGTCGCCCAAACTTCCATTGTCAATCGAACAGGGCGAAGTAACAACTTTCGTTCTTAGCTACGACTCAAATCCGCCAAAATCGACGTTCTGAAAGACGTCGATGTCAATGTACATCTCCATTTTCCCGAACCAACCACAAGAACGTTGGGCCGTGATCAGAAAACCTGGTGCGAATTCCATCAAGCCTGGGGCCACGACACAGAACGATGCTTTACGTTGACGGAACAGCTGCTACGGCTAAAAGATAAGGGACACCTCGATAAATACCTCCGACCACCACAAAAAGACAAGCAAGCATCCCAAACCCAAACTCCTCAAAAAATCCTTGTCCTAGGTGATTTGTTGACAATCGCAGGGAGATTTTCTAGAGGCGGCACTACATCAGCAAGCAGGAAGCGATATTGCAGGAGTATAATGACGACGACTATGATACCCGCTCGATCCCCAACACCAGAAATCACATTCTCTGATGTCGACCGGTCAGACATCGTTCCCCATGAAGATGACCCTGTGGTCATATCCATAATCGCGATGGAAAGAAGGGTCCACCGCGTCCTAGTAGACCAGGGCAGCTCAGTCGACGTTATGTTCTGGTCAGCCTTCCAAGGCCTCAATATACCGTTGGATCAACTAAGACCATTTGATGGCATGCTGGTAGGTTTTTCCGGCGATCCTGTAGCAGTGAGGGGATACGTTGATCTACGCACCACATTTGTTGCCGACGAGAACGAGGATGCTTCAAAAACCATCACCATACGCTTCATAGTCGTCCAATCACCTTCATCTTACAATGTCTTGCTAGGGCGACCGTCGCTTAATCGACTCGAAGCTATCATCTCCACCAGCCATCTCAAAGTCAAGTTCCCGACTACCGAGGGCAAGATCGTCACCTTAAAGGTGGACCAGGCCACCGCCAGGAAATGTTACAAGAATAGTCTCAAGATGCGGCGATCTACTTACACTATCGCCGTCTCCTCCGAGGCAGTACTTCCCGTCGCCGAATCGCAAGGATCCTGGAAAGAGCACAGACCCCAGCCAGTGGGGAGAACCAAGCAAATTGAAATTGGCAAAGGGCACGTCGTCAAGATCGGAGATGACCTAGACGCCGACACTGAGCAGAAGCTCCTGGACGTCATCCGGAGCAATTCGGCCTCCTTCGCCTGGCAACCTAGCAACATGGTCGGGATAGACCCAGATTTTATGAGCCACAAGCAAAACGTGAATCTCACGGCAAAACCTAAAATGCAACGCAGAAGAAAGATGTCGCCAGAAAAACTTAAAGCCGTCCGAACAGAAACTGCGAAGCTCCTGTCAGTGGGTCACATACGTGAAATCCAATACCCTGAGTGGTTAGCCAATGTCGTCCTGGTTAAGAAGAGTAACGGAAAATGGTGCATGTGTGTAGATTTTACGGATCTCAACAATGCCTGTCCAAAGGATTCGTACCCTCTTCCAAACATCGACACGTTAGTGGACTACGCTTCCGGCCGAGGTATGCTCAGCTTTTTAGACGCATACTCCGGCTACAACCAGATAGCCATGCACCCCGCAGACGTGGACAAAACGGCTTTCATAGGCGAGGCTTCCAATTATTGCTATAAGGTAATGCCTTTCGGTTTAAAAAACGCTGGAGCCACTTACCAGAGGCTGATGGACAAAATTTTGAGCCCTCTGATCGGACGCAATGTTCAAGTATACGTGGATGATATGGTCGTTACCTCCACGCAACCAACTGATCACTCTGCCGACCTATCCGAGCTCTTTACAACCATCAACAAATACGGTTTGAAGCTCAATCCAGACAAATGTGTATTTGGTGTGAGAGCAGGAAAGTTTCTCGGTTTCTTGCTGACGAAAAGAGGGATCGAGGCAAACCCAGATAAGTGCGCGGCTATAATAAACATGAGGAGTCCACGCAATATCAAGGAGGTCTAAGGGCTCACAAGACGCATGGCTTCCTTATCGCGGTTCCTACCCCGATGAGGAGATCGAGGTCACCCATACTTTCGTTGTTTACGAAAAAATGTAGGCTTCCAGTGGGATGATAAATGTGAAGAAGCTTTCCAACAGATGAAGGCCTACCTGGCCTCCCCACCCGTCCTGCGCCGACCTATACAAGGGATCCCATTAAAATTATACTTCACCATAACCGACCTGGAACTCAGTACAGTGCTTGTTCAGCAACAAGAAAACGAACAAAAGCCGATATACTTCACCAGCAAAACGTTAAGAGGGGTAGAGGCACGGTATCAAGGAATCGAAAAGGCAGCTTTAGCGATCGTGTTCACATCGCGAAGGTTACGACATTATTTCCAGGCCCATTCTATTATTATCATGACCGATCAGCCGTTGAAACAGATATTACAAAAGCCCGATATCTCCGAGCGCCTGGTGAAATGGGCAATAGAGCTCTCCCAATATAACATCAACTACGAACCTCGAGGACCCATTAAAGCGCAGATCCTCGTCGACTTTGTAGCTGAGCTAACGTCGACGACCGGACGAATGGACACCCTAGAATCCAAATGCCTGTGGACTCTCTCAATCGATGGTGCGTCCAGCACAAAAGGCAGTGGAGCAGGGGTCATCCTAGAGGACCCAGAAGGCAACATGATAAAACAAGCGCTAAAGTTTGCTTTCTGAACTAGTAACAACCAGGCCGAATACGAGGCCCTTATCGCCGGAATGCTCCTGGCCAAGGAACTCGGGGTGTCACAGCTACTAGCAAAGACCGATTCCAAGCTTATCACAGGTCAGGTGTCTGAAGAGTACCAAGCACGGGACCCTCAATTGGCGTGCTACCTGAAGTTCGTGCATCATCTTAGTTCGTTCTTCTCATCCTTCAAACTCATACACGTTCCACGAGAACAAAATAGTCGCACCGACCTTTTGGCAAAACTAGCAAGTAACTCCCGACCTGAACATCATAAGTCAGTAATACGAGAGACTCTGATTACTCCACGCGTAAACTCGAGCGAACCCGCTGTTGACGCTACAACCCACATAAATTCTACTGAAGTGGCCTCATCTGAAGCATCATCATCCTGGACGATGCCATACATCACATATCTAGCCAACGAGCAACTCCCCCAAAACCCAGAGGAAGCGAGCATCATCAAGAAAAACGCTGCAAGGTACACCCTAATAGATGGGCGGTTATTCAGATTTGCTTTTTCGCGACCTCTGCTCGCTTGCGTCGACAAAAAAGATTATACACGAATCATGTCTGACCTTCATGAGGGCATTTGCGGCAGTCATATTGGAGGTCGCGCATTGAGTACAAAAATAATCCGAGCAGGTTACTTTTGGCCCACACTCCAAAGGGACTGTCTGGAACATACGAGAAAGTGCAATCAGTGCCAAATACACTCAGATTGGCACCATACTGCGCCAGAACAATTACATTTGATCTCATCTCCCTGGTCGTTCCATACATGGGGAATCGACGTCCTCGGACCATTTCCCGTGGCACAACGACAAGTTAAATTCCTAATAGTAGCGATCGAATATTTTAATAAGAGAATAGAAGTCGAAGCGGTGGCGCAGATCTCGGCGCTTCGGATCAAAAAATTCGTGTGGCAAAATATCATATGTCGCTTCGGAGTGCCTCGACGACTAGTATCTGACAATGGAACCCAATTCAATAGCACATTGTTCTGGGAGGTGTGCAGAGAATGGGGAATCCAACAATCCTTCTCCTCTGTGGAGCACCCACAAACCAATGGACAAGCAGAAGCTGCAAACAAAATTATCTTAAGGGTCATTCGAAGGAAGGTATGTTCTTCCAGAAGTAATTGGCCGAAATTATTGCCTGGCATACTGTTATCCTATCACACCACACCTCAAACCACAACTCGAGAGTCTCCATTTTGTCTGGTTTATGGAGCAGATGCAATGTTGCCCATAGAAATCTCCCAACCGAGCTGAAGAGTGCAAGTTTTCAACGCAGCCTCATCGGACAAAGACCTCCGAATCAATCTTGACAAGTTAGAAGAGGTTCGCGATCAAGCACGGATCAACAGTGAGGCAGTGAGAAGAAAAATTGAAGCCCAGTATAAAACGAAGATCAAGCCTCGAGCATTTCTACAAGGCGGCTTAGTGCTCCGGAGAGCTCACCCACTACAACTCGAGCATAAACTTTCCCCAAAATGGACAGGACCGTTCAGGATCAAACAAGCCCTCGGAAAGGGCGCTTATCATCTCGAAACGTTGGACGGAGCTCGTATACCACGCACATGGAACGCTAGGAATTTACGTTTCTTTTTCAGTTGAAATTCATGTATTCTCACCGACACTCTTTTTCCCTTTTTACTAGGAACAAAGGGTTTTTTAACGAGGTCGACAGACAAATCAAATAAATTTAGTTCCTAAAATTTTGTATTCGACAAAATCCCCTAAGCTCAGCTTGGGGTCGGATTTAAATCCGTTTTTCGACAAAATCCCCTAAGCTCGGCTCGGGGTCGGACTTAAATCCGTATTCGACAAAATCCCCTAAGCTCGGCTCGGGGTCGGATTTAAATCCGTATTCGACAAAATCCCCTACGGCTCGAGGTCAGATTTAAATCCGTATTCGACAAAATCCCCTGAGCTCGGCTCGGGGTCGGATTTAAATCCGTATTCGACAAAACCCCCTAAGCTCGGCTCGGGGTCGGACTTAAATCCGTATTCGAACTCTCGCTCGGTCCGATTCGATGGATTCACGCGCGGTTTTTAATCCACACTAAGGGTTAGCAAGTTCCGCATTAAAGGTTATCAAGCCTGAGGGTTACCAACCTAGCTCAACAACGGAGCCCGACATCAAAATCATCAAGACGCAAGTAAAATTCTCAAAAACGGAGCTCGACATCAAAATCATCAAGACGCAAATAGAATTCTCAAAACAGGTACGATAATACTTTAAAAATAGCGTATTCTTTCCTACTAGCTATATGATGAAACATAGGCACTAGGAACATTGTCAAGGTTTACAAAATATTAGATAAAGAGCATGTTCTAAAAGATTTACTCCTCCACCAAGCGACCGTCGCGGACGATCTTGCTAGCATCAGCCGCCGAGACATCCGCTGAAGGACACAGCAGTCATACCTGCTCCAGTGCGGCTTCAAAACCCACTCCGTACGTAGCAGCAGCTTCGTTCGCCAGTTTCTCCTCCAGGGCCAGCTAAGACTTCTCCTTCTCGACAAACTCTTCCTTCACTCGCTGCAACTCGACCTCTAGCTCTTCTATCCTCTCCCCCCGCTCTTTCAACTTTGCCTTGAGTCCCTGCAAACCTTCCATCTCACTGGAAAGTCGAGCCACCTCCTCCTTCGCAGTGTTTAACTGTGCTTTAAACAGAGCTAACTCCGCAGCTCGATCCTTTTCCACAACACTCGCACGACTTAGCTTGTCACACAGAGCAGCCACCGAAACCTCAGTCTTATGGAGGAACCCGTCTATGTCTTCTTGAAGTACGTCGACCTCTTGATTCAAGAGACAGTGCAGATCACCATCGAAAACGTTATGTGCTCGGCTATGTGCTCTATTGTTAAACTAAGAATCCCAAAAGCTGTAGCATACACTACTCGACCCCTCCTGCAGCAGCGGACCTTTTGAGGACAAAGTACGCTCGGACCGAACAGAGACCCCAGCAGTCTCGTCTACCACCGCTTCTGCTCGGCTCAGGGGGCGTCGCCTTTTAAGGTTTGGACCAGATTGAGTAGCCTCTTCATCGGATACCACTGTCACGCCCTCTTGAGCAAGAGGAATCGCCTGTGCAAGTGAAGTCTGAGAAGAACTTCTCAGGGCCCTGAATCGTTTGGCTAGATCCTGTTTTGACATTCCCATTCTGCAATCTGCAAAAAGCCACAAACCACGTCAAAAACAAAAATAAAATCCATACTGATGAGTATCTCGCAAACATATACCGATGTAACGCTTTAGACTAGTCGGTTGAAACTCCAGCTCCAGGAGCTGCTTGGTGTCAAAGACAGCCTTTAACTGCTCTAACATGAGGCAGTACTATTTCTCTACCGATGTAAGATCGGATAGCTGTCGTGCACTCGTGTTATTTGGATTTTGTGTCCAATAAAGCAGGAAGCCCTCCAATAAATCCGCCTTGTGTGGGGGAGCTCTTATCTTCAAAAAGCCACCTTTAAAACCTTTGTATGATGATTGAAATAAATTCAGTAACCCTCTACCCCCAACGCTACTCAATGACGACCACATATGCTTATGAGGTTTCTTCATCTCAAAGAAATATAAAAAGGCGTTAAACGTCAGAACCACGCCAAAATGTGTGCACAACACATAAAATGCCCAGACAAAGGCCTAACTATTTGGGTGAAGTTGAGCTGGAGCAACGTTCAGCACTGTTAACAACTCCTTTTCAAAGAAACTCAAGGGCAAGCGCAAACCCACTTTTGAAAACAAGGTCGAATAGAAAAAGCAGAAGGGGCCTGAAGGATCAGTGGAAGCGTTAGCGTAGACGGGCTCATCCAACTCACATCGAGCTACCAAGACGTCCTGCTCGTTACTCTGACATAGTTGCTAGCCTCGGCGATACTGAGTTATGAAGTGATCCGAGGTGAAGCACGAACATTCTCGCCGAAGAGCTAGGGGCGCCCATGGATAGAAATCGTCATAGGAAGTGGTCATCGCTCCAATCAAAAATCCCGTCAAACACTTGAAGCCAAAAGAAATCTTACTCTACCCAATATCGCAGTTAATACCAGTATCAAGAGAGCATTCCCCTCTCATCAACAACGACGAAAAAGAAAACTGCAAAATCACCAAAACAGGAAAAATCGCTAAAGCCCATCATCTATGAAAAGACCTACAAACGAAAACACGAAACACTACAAAAATTCCAACGAAACTATCCCCTTTTTTTCCAAAAGCAAAACCCTAGTCGAAACAACATTCCCAAAAGCGAAACCTAGTCGAAGCCACACTACCATAGTACCCAATCGAAACCTCTAACGATTCTCATATCATGATGGAACGAAGAGAGAAAGGAATAAAAGAGCATACCTAATCAAAGTCGTTTAACCAAAACAAAAGAGGCGAGAGAATGCAGAAAATGAAACTTGAAGGAGATGAAAAGGCACCAACGAAGAAAATGGGAAGAAAGAGCATTTGAAAACCTCTTATACAGAGTCATAAATGCGGACAAGACAAAGCGGCGGTTACAGATTGCAAAACAGAAAAACCCCCATCAAACATAGGACACGTGGCATCCCGTCAGTCAATCACAGTCAAAATTTTGAAAATCACGCGCCAGGGAAGTTGTAACGACTCTCTCATCCACAACAGTTGGGATTCAAGGTCGGAGGGTTAATGTACCCCTGGCTGAGCCGATCTTTACTCGGTCTAATCAGCCGAACTTTTCGCAACGCGTCAACTAGAAGGCTCGCTCTTGACCTGTCTGCCACATCGAGAAATCGAAATACTCGGTATATTCGGGAAAGCTGACCACTACCTCCTAAATCCTTGGTAACTTACCCTCCACGATGTTTAGGGAAACTGGACCACGACCAGGGGCGACAAGGATATAAAAAGGGGAAAAGGGGGCCTAGGAAAGGGATAAGAAACGAGTGGAGAAAACATAGACTCTGTTCAAGGAGGACTCGAGGCAATCCGATAAGGTCTCCTTCTCCCCCCGAGAACAATAACCATACTACTTATGTTAACAGTATGATACTCCACAAGAACCTTCTCAGCCTCCTTCACAATCCTACCAGCCTCCTTCACAATCCTACCCAGCCCATGTCGGGTATTCTGCGGATTTTGTACATCATACGCATTAATTCTATCTCAGTCAAGATATGGTGTTGGACCATCACACATGTTTGGCACGTCAACTATGGTCTCACCATCTACATATAATCTATGACCATTATCATCAATGCCTTTCTATTCTCCACCAGTCCAACAACACCTTTTTACAGATCCCCTTTCCTCAAATACAACAGGACGAAGATGACAATAAAGACGAGATGAAGAACACGAACAACAACCTCCATGTGGCACTGGAGGTCACAAATGTATTTAAATATTAGATTTCAACTTTAATGTAAAACTTTTTTATATATTAATTTTAAGATATTTTTATTGCTTTTTTAAATTAATTTTCTAATTTTGTAATAAAAAAAGGCGCCTGTATATAAAAAAAATAAAGTTAAT
>Ga0214543_1006372_pt1 | contig 21029 bp, 7 predicted proteins | sample CNSS2metaG_FD_160094 | JGI IMG/M metagenome (GOLD analysis project Ga0214543, IMG submission 160094) | Root nodule microbial communities from cowpea collected in UCLA plant growth center, Los Angeles, California, USA - CNSS2 | ecosystem: Host-associated > Plants > Roots > Nodule | place: USA...
TCATATAAAGATTTGCGAACACCAACAAAGAAACGAAAGAAAAGTGTGAAAAACGAAAAGAAAACACGAAAAACAAGGTGTGCAGTTCACTTTTTTCTTTCTTCACATGTTTGAACAAATTTGTGTAAAAATAAATAAATTTGAATGGATTATAATATGAAGTTTGTCTTGTTCACTTTAATAATCTGTTTGGATTCATATAAAGATTTGCGAACACCAACAAAGAAACGAAAGAAAAGTGTGAAAAACGAAAAGAAAACACGAAAAACAAGGTGTGCAGTTCACTTTTTTCTTTCTTCACATGTTTGAACAAATTTGTGTAGAAAATGAGTTAAATGTCTTAAAAGCCTTACTTATAATCTCTTATATTATAAAGTTTTTGTAGTTCATTTTAATAATCTTTTTGGATTCGTATAAGGATTTGCGAACACCAACAAAGAAATGAAAAGATAGTGTGAAAACAAAAAAAAAACACGAAAAACAAGGTGTGCAGTTCACTTTTTTCTTTCTTCACATGTTTGAACAAATTTGTGTAGAAAAGAAGTGAAATGTCTTAAAAGTCTTACTTATAATTTTATATTATAAAGTTTGTGTTGTTCATTTTAATAATCTGTTTAGATTCGTATAAGTATTTGCGAACACCAACTAAGAAATGAAAAAATAGTGTGAAAAATGAGAAGAAAAACACGAAAAACAAGGTGTGTAGTTCACTTTTTTCTTTCTTCACATGTTTGAACATATTTGTATAGAAACAGAGTGAAATGTCTTAAAAGTCTTACTTATAATCTATTATATTATAAAGTTTGTGTTGTTCATTTTAATAATTTGTTTGGATTCGTATAAGGATTTGCGAACACCAAAAAATAAATGAAAAGATAAGAAAAGAAAAACATGAAAAACAAGGTGTGCAGTTCACCTTTTTCTTTCTTCACATGTTTGAACAGATTTGTGTAGAAAAGGAGTGAAATGTCAAAAAGTCTTATAATCTTTCCCTTGATCAAAACAAGGTTTACTTATATGGTGCTCTACTTTCTTAATTCTGGTCAATGTGGGACTTAGACTCACACTTGGATTCCTAACAATCTCCCTCTCAAGGGTGAGTCCCTTCAACCACATTGGTACACTCCCCCGGAAGCTACCCTTTTCTGTACCGCCATTCTTCTTAACGGGACACGCTTTACCTGACCAACACTGTGTATCACTGGGGAGATACAACACCAATGAGACATGAGCCCAACCAAATAAGACACTGACACCACTCTCAACCCAAAACCTTAAGGCGATGGGTTTATGGGTCTTGATCCTTATATGGTGCTCTACTTTCTCAATTCTGATCAATGTGGGACTTACACTCACACTTGGATTTCTAACACAAATTTACTCAAACTCACCCCGTCCCTCAATTTCATCTCTCAATTCAAACATAACATAAGGGATTTTGAAGTGAATTTAGAAATAAAGTGCGTGAATGTTTGTGAGTTATTTAATTGATGTGATAAATTAAAAAGTAAGTTTAATCAAGAAAAAAAACAAGATTACCAAATTGTCCTTGATGTTGAAAGTAATCTAAAATTATATTTAGATGAGTTATATTTATTTTATAAAAAATATTTAATGAATAAGTTGAAAAAAATAATTATTTAAAATTTAAAATTTTAACTCATCATCTCAAATAGTTTTTTTCAAATAACTACGTTATCCCTAATTTTCCAAATGAAAAGGCGTAGGAGTGAGGTACAATCTTTGTCGGGAGAAAAAAAAAATCTTTATTATTTTGTATGTTTATTTTGTTTGATTTTTGGGAACAACAAATATTTTAAAACATCTACTTTTATCTTGCATATACTTAATTAAAGGGAACCGTCTTATGATGGACATTGTGGGGTACTAATACCTTCTTCACACGTAACCGACTCCCGAACCCATATTTGATTTTGAAGACTATTTTTTTTTTTTGTTTTTTCTATAGTTTTCCATAATAAATTATGGTGACGACTCTTCTGTTTTTTTTTTTAATTACTTTTGCTCCCGCCGCGATCTCAGTTGCGACAGAAAGCAAAATGATTTTTCTCGAGCACATCGATTTTGGGTTTAATGGAAAAACTCCTACAATTTTTTTTAGTCTAAAGTGAGGTCATAGTTTTCATTGATGTAGTCATACATTCTAGTGCCAACATTTAAAAAATTGTGGCTTTTAGTAATTTGAACACCACACTTGCACAAACATTGCCTTTTATGTCTTTAGGCTACATTTTTATATGCATTGTCTAATTTCGTGTTGCCTTTGGTAGTTTTTAAGTAACGTCTACAAAAGTGTTTCTTTAATATAGTAAATGAAACACTTTTGTACTCGCGAACAAATTTAGTATTAAAGCCAAAAATGTTATAGTGTAAATAGTTTGACTTTGACTGCACGTCATGGTTTTGAAGGGGTTATTGTTAAATTTGTTGAGTTTAAGAAAAAAATTTCAATAACGGGATGCCATAGATAGAAATATGAAAGATAGGTGAGCTTACACTTTTAAATTAGTGTATAAGAAACTTCATGATGGTTTTAGAAAGGAAGACCTTGATTTATTTTAATTACTTTGAAAATTAAATGTCCTCGCTTATGCACGACATTTCGCATAGAAAATCTTACTTAATAAAGTAGTAACCCCTGAAAATTTGATTAACAAATGAGTAATCGTAGGGAACACAACGTATGTTATATATTTTTCATTGCTAATAAAAAAATTATTTGTTTATATGTTGTTTGTAAATGAGTTTCTCCATTTTTTTTTCTTTGGATTATTGAATGTAATTCAAGTTGTAAATTGTTGTTTATCTTTGATATGTCAAATTTTATTTGTAGTGCAATTTGAACTAATGATACTGTTATTACATGTATTTACATGATACTCTTATATATTAGAAAATAAATTGTATGAAGTCATGGTTATATTTAGAAGAGAAGTTTGTAAATCATGTAAAGATATTTCATTAAAAATAATATGTTAGTAGTCCAACATAATTGATTATGTATGACTCGTAATAATTATATACTGTTAAAAAGACATTATTTTACGGGTGATATGTCTACACAGCCGATTATGTGGGTTATTTTTCCCAAGATATACATTTTTTAACATTTTTTTTTATCACCAACATAAATAATTTCTTGAATTGCATTTTTAAATTTGTAAAAAATAGTAGGAGGACACTTTGGACTTTGTAATGCCAACAACCTCTTTTTAATTGTATAAAATCAATCTCATACACATATAAATATTTCACTCATTTTTATTTATTTTTCTTCATCCTTCATCCAATTTAAACAAGTTTATTTTCTACTTCAATTATTATTATTTTTTTCATCGTTTGACCATCCCAATGTAAGTGGTTTATAGTGAAAAAATAGGTAGAAATATGTCTTTGTTGAAAAAAAAAAAGTAAATGCAAATTATATGCAAAACATTTGTGACGGGAATAATATATATTTAAAAGACACTTTTAAATGTTTGCTTTCACATATTTAGTAGTAGTGTGTTTGGTTACGCATAATTAATTATGATTTGCAAATGATCCCTTATGTCTTTAGGGCATTCTCTTTTACTTTTCGGAACAGGTAATCTGAAAATTAATCGAATTGAGAAATTCAGATTGGATGTTTCCTCTAAACCACGGTTATTTTTATGTTTAATAATTTTGTTAAACATTTAATGTTGTCTAAGGACACGTGAGCACCAAAAGGGAAAAATTAAGAAATTAAAAATGAAAACAATGAGCATAACTAAATAAAAATAATATAAAGGTTAAAGTTGTTTGATAAACAAAATGTTATAGTAATAAAAAGTAAAGTAGATAAAATATTCTGGTTTAGTAATAAAAATATAAAATATACAATACCAAAATCAATTCGTCAAAATATTAATATATGTTTTTATTATAAGTCCAATTTTACTCTAAATCTATAATGGGACTTGTTTATGCACTTCCAAACATTTTTCATGTAATTCCAAAAATAATTTAAATTTTCACTTTGCCTCCTTACGTAAAAGTAACAACATTTTTATCTATTTTTATCATTTGTAACTAACTCACTCTCAAGAAACTTTTTCACATAAATGTTGATATCTAATGCCTTTTTCTTTCTCTTTTACGGATGTTAATATCCGGTACATTATCTTTTAAATCTTTATCTGTTACAGATGTCAACATTTATTATTATGTCTATTTTATTTTTTTTATTTACGATCGTCGATATCTGGTGTTTGATTTTGTTTTCCTAATATTAATATCTAATACATTATTTTTTTAAAGAAAAATGTTATTATGAATGTCGATATTCCATTAAATATATATATATATATATATATATATATTATTTATATTTTGTATTTTTAGTTTTTAATTTATTTATTTTTATTTTTTTACTCTTACTTTTTCAATTTAATTATAGTTTAATTTTTTAATTTGTTTAATATAATTTTTTAAAATTAATATATTAAAAATATAAAATATTTTAAGATAAATTAAATTAAAATAATTTAACAAATGTTTAACAGATATGAAAATCGGTTAAATTTTTTTGAAAAATGTTTCTTTTAAATTAAAAATAATAAATATTAATATAATATTTTTGAAAATATTTATATAAATTAATATAAAGTAAATTATATTTTATTTGTTTAATTTTTGATTTAATGAAAATTAAAAATATTTAAATTAACATAAATTACAAAAATAGCATCATTTTACATATCTTAACCTGAAAATCTGGTTAACAAATTTAAAAAAAAAAATTTAAGATAAAATTTTGAAATAAATTATATATATATATATATATATATATTTCATTTACTTTTTATTCTTTAATTTATATTTACTTTCAATTTTTTATTGTTAATTTTTTTATATTTTAATATGTTAATATTTATTACATTAAAATTATAATTTTTTTAAAAGTGTTAAATGAATTTCCACATCTAGTTAATGTATCAAAACTTATGTTAATTTTTTAATTTATGTTAATTTAAATATTTATAAATTAAACATATACATTAAATAAATTAAAAAGTTAAAATAAAAATAAATTTTAAGAAGATTAACAGTAAGAAAAGTAAATAAAGTTAAATTAAAGAAATTTATATATATATATATATATATATATATATATATATAATATGTCGACATTAAAAAAATATTAAAATTTCAGATGTTGGCATGTGTAAAATAAAATTAAACATCGGAGGTTAACTTTGAAAAAAAAAAGAAAACATAATACTGAACGTCAACATCTGATATATAGTAAAAATATTTTAATATCGACTTTCATATAAAAAAATATCAGATATTGAAATTCATTCGAAAAAAACCTTGGGAGTAAGTAAGTTAGAAAAAGAAAAAAAAGTAGTTATTTTAACTTAAAGACAAAATGGGAATTTAAAATCTTTGAGGATACAGAATAAATGTTTGGAGGTGCAGTGAGAAACTCCATTTATAATACATGTCGAGAAAAAGTTGAGACACAGGACATGGATAAAAAAAAAAAAAAAAAAAGGTCGCTTTAGTAGGACAAAAATAAGGGTATTTCTTCTCCTCGTGTTTTCTTACTGCACCCCGTTTATTTAAAAATGACTTCAAATCTTAATTTCAGATTTCCTAAGCCGCACCTCTCCTTCACCCTTTGCCTCGGTGCACCTCCATTTTGGTTCATAGTTCCTCACACCTAATAATCATTCAAAACGAATTATTGTCTTAAGATAGTGCCTTGCCAAATTAAGTCATCATTGCAAATTCAAATATGTCAAAGGCAAAACTCTCGAATATTTGTATTACGTATTGTATAATTTATAATAAAATTTATATTATGAATTCTCTTTGAAATTTGTGTTATGAATTACATAATTCAGAAATAAAATTTGTATTACGAATTCGATATACAAATTTATATTTTGAATTTGTATAATTTAAATTTCGTAAAGTTGTTATTTTTGAATTATAGTCTAATCAAAATATTTATTAATCACGTAATCTAGACCTATAATTTCATCATAAGCATAATTATAATTTCAAAAGATGCAGGGCGCAGGAAGAAAATACGAGTTTGCATAAAGAAATTTCCTGAAAATAAGAAATGTACATTTGTGTTTCTATAAACGTTTTCCGAAAAATTATATTATTTTAACGGAGAATGCTTACTGGTGTGTCCGGTTAAAGAACAATAAATATGCTTTGATATCATCATTTTTACATTAAAAGTTGAAATAATTAAATACAATAATTAAAATAGTATAAATGCACACAATAAATTTTATAAAGACAAAAATACCCTTTTAAATGTGTAGACAATAATTTACTGTTACAAAACAAGTTTTTGGAATTTTTAAAGTCTCTACTAAAAAGAAAAAAAAAATCAATTAAGTCTTAAATTGACACTTCAATTATTCTTTTTTTTTTGTAACATTTTTAGATATTTAACAGTATTTTTTTGTTGGTTTTTCTATTAATTTATACTTTTTTATGTTATTTTTTTTAAGTTTTAGATGTTTAACATTATTTTTTTGTTGGTTTTTTGTTAATTTAAATTTTCTTATATTTAATTTTTAACAGCATTAAAATATAGTTATTTTATTATTTAATTAGTTTTTAAATTTTAATTATGAACATTAAATAAAATATTAAATATACATGTATAATATTTATGAATATTTTTGTCTTTTAGAAAAAATAAAGTTACATTAATAGTTATTAGGTCAGGTTTTATTTAATATTACACTTATCTATATATTCTTGTAAAATCCAATGTATTTTAATTATTCTTAATCAGTAGCTTAGGACACTGATTAGCGAGACCTTATTTTAATTTACCTAAAGTTTAAGTATAGATGTTAGTCCTTATTAAATAAAAACTAACGTCTTGTTTGAAGAAGTTGAAAAAGATTATTAAATAGAGTAATTTTTTATTTCTTTTATTAAATGAAAAAAACTTTACTTAAAAAATATCTTTTGGATGACAAGTAACGGAGCCGTTAGAAGTCCCACCACAAGTAACATGTAACATTGCCCTTATCAGTGCCGCCGCAAGGTCTGTGGGCTTCTTCCCCGGTGGGAGAGACTGTATCGCGACATTTTCAGGCGACTCGAGATCCATCCCAGAAGGAGAAGAAGGGTTGAAACGCGATTTTGAATACCTAATTTGAATTCTGAACTCTATGGCAAGCTCATATTTTTATTTCTTATAATTTTTATTGTTGTTTCAGCAAAAGGGAAGAAGTGGAAGAATCTCTCCCTTAACTGAACAGAATGAATGCAGTTTACCTTTCTCCAAACCATTCAATTTCCCAATCATGTTACAAACCCAGAGAGGGCACTTTGATCGGAAGAAGTCGTGGTATTCGGATTAGAGGTCGGAGTGTTGTGAGTGCGTGTCTTAATGCGGATGTCGCTGCACCAAACACTGGGAAGACAAAATTGGAGAAAATTAAGGAAGTGATCGAGATGGAAGGGAAGTATTTGGTGGGAACATATGTAAGATCACCAGTGGTGGTTGAGAGAGGTGAAGGTTGCAAGTTGTATGATGTTGAAGGAAAAGAATATTTAGATTTGAGTGGTGGGATTGCTGTGAATGCTCTGGGACATGGTGATGTAGATTGGTTAAAAGCTGTTGTTGAACAAGCTGCCACCCTTACTCATACCAGCAATATATTCTACACAATACCTCAGGTTTGTGCATGTTACTATATGTCTGAGTTATATCAATTTCTTCATATCTATGTGTTAGTATGCACACTGTAGTTAACCTGTATAGTTTACAAATCCTCTTAAAAGTGTTATTTGAGTACTGAAATAGAAAGTCACTAGGACTACATACAAAGCAACAGAAAATTAGTGATCTCAGAGAGAAGAGCCCATAGAAGAGAGAGAAGAATATGACCTCATTCCTGTAAATACTATCCTCAGTTCTTCAATCGTGCGGGATGAGTCACCAACTGCACCTAACAAACTATGGTGCCACATGCTCTTCATCATTGTGGACTGCCAGCTGTCCCTTGTTTCCACTACGTGCCTCTCTTATGGTTATTACATTCTCTTAATGGTGATCTACCTTAGCTTGTGAGAGAGTTAATTTCCAGGATTGGTTACTTGTTTCATACTGTACCATTTGCTAATTGAAGGGAAACCCAGTTGTTGTTATCAGACATTAAACCTTAGAGTATAGTGCTTACTTGGTTGGTAATTCTATAAATTAGAACTATTTAGAACTCTAGCAGGGAAAGGGAAACCAAACCAATATATAAAAATGATAAATAAGTCCCCAATGAAACATAAGTGTACATAATGTTGTCAACACTTGAGGCTTCTATTTATATTTTTTAGTTTACAATATGAAGGACTTTATGATTAATCCTAGTTATTAGTCTTCATAGGGTGTTAAAAGATTAATTTACATCTCTCTAATTTTATACTCTACTGTTCATAGCATCCAGAGTATTGTAGTTTCCCATTATCAAATTTCTTCCATCCCTGATATGTTTGCATAAATGCCGGTTAATCTGGCATTATATGAGTCCTTGATCCTATACTTGTTAGAGAAATGGAAAAAGATTTGCCATTGATCATTTGGTTTGTGGATTTCATTCTTTATTGTGCTTTGGAGATTTTGGAGTAAGAGATGGTCATTGATCATATGATTTTATTATGTCATTCTGTTATTGCATCTACATTATCTAATAAGTATATGGTTGTAATGTTATTGGGTATGTCTTTATTATAACTTTATTTTCTATCTTCCTATTTGTAATTGTTTAATAGTGGTTCCATTATGCTTTACTTTGGTTCATTTCTTGTAGAAGCAGGTTATGTGTCTCTGCACAGTGTTGCATTCTATAATTATATTTGAATTGTTGCAGGTAGAATATGCAAAGCGTCTTGTGGATTCCTCTTTTGCTGATCGTGTGTTCTTTTCAAATTCTGGAACCGAATCAAATGAAGCAGCTATAAAATTTGCAAGAAAACATCAGAGACAAACAACTACTAATGGGAGGGAGCCTGCAACAGAGTTCATTGCTTTTAGTAACTGCTTCCATGGGAGAACCTTGGGTGCTCTTGCTTTGACAAGTAAAGTACAATATAGAACACCTTTTGAACCCATAATGCCTGGAGTGACCTTTTTAGAGTATGGAAATGCTCAGGCTGCAACAGAATTAATTAAGCAGGGCAAGATTGCTGCAGTTTTTGTGGAACCCATCCAAGGAGAAGGTGGAATTTACAGTGCCACAAAAGAATTTCTACAGTCCCTGCGCAATGCTTGTGATGAAACTGGGGCACTTCTTGTGTTTGATGAGGTATCGTGCATCTAATATTGATATATTACTGTTAATGGTAATGCCTAGTGTTCCTGAAAAACTTTAAACTTAAATTTGCGTATGTAACAAGCCAAGACTCCATTGATTTTCACTTTTAAGTGTTTTTTTTTTCAGTTTATTTCTAAGTTCCTTTAGAAAAGATTGTTTAGTATGTTGATGACATTGTGACCCAAAAAATGGTCTGTTTGTGTATCTTTGCCATGTTGATTGAATGATGAGAAGATTGACATTGTCACATGAATTATGTTGTTCATAGAGTGACAAAATATAGGTGTCATATGTTGAGGTATAATTATAGCTAATTTAAGTATTGCATTTGGTTTTATATACTATTCTATTAACTATCATATGCTTCTTGTGATTTTTTAGGTTCAATGTGGTTTAGGTAGAACAGGGTTTTTATGGGCCCATGAAGCATATGGGGTCTTCCCTGATATGATGACCCTTGCAAAGCCTCTTGCTGGAGGCCTACCTATCGGAGCAGTTTTGGTGACAGAGAGAATTGCTTCTTCTATAAATTATGGTGATCATGGAAGCACTTTTGCAGGAAGCCCTCTTGTTTGCAGTGCTGCTCTTGCTGTTTTTGATAAGATATCAAAACCTGATTTCCTGTCATCTGTATCTAAGAAAGGCCTCTACTTCAAAGAACTACTCAATCAGAAGTTGGGAGGAAACCGACATGTGAAAGAAATTCGTGGTGTTGGACTAATCATAGGAATAGATTTAGATGTACCTGCCACGCCCTTTGTCGCTGCTTGTCAAAATTCTGGCCTGTTAGTGTTAACTGCTGGAAAAGGAAATGTAGTGAGGATTGTCCCACCATTGATCATAACAGAGAAGGAGATCGAGCAAGCTGTTGACATTTTGTTCCAAACTATAGAAGTTCTTGATAAGTAGGAGGGAGAAGAAAGAGGACTGGCATTGCAAGCAAAAATTAACTTATTTGGTTGGGTATTGTTGAGTAGTTGAAGTTTCAGATGCCAACCTCACTACTTCCCTTTCATTGAAGATGTTTTCATGGTAAGAATAATTCAACATTGTTATTGCATTTCTTAGTAATGCATGGCAGATGAGATGGTTTATATGGTCCATTCTCCTTTGCCACACTTTTATTTGTTGCCTTTTGTTCGTATGAAGTGCAATAATGACTATAAGATCTTCTCGGTTTCTATACACATAAACTCTCCTTTGGTAGAAGATGTTAGTTATCTAGGGTGTTTCTTTGGGTTTGTCTAGAAGTTATAAGAGTTTTTACATATTTTCTAATTTATAAGTTTATTTTTGTTTATGAATATAATTTTATCTTGTCCAACAGGTCTTTCCTCCTTTATAAAAGCTTCTAAGACGCATTGACTTGTTTTGCCGAAGTTTTTCTATGATTTTTTCTTCTGAAAATCTTATAGGTCATATTAAAATTGAATAACTAGTTTTCTTTACCTGTTCTGTTCTTATTCTTTTTCTTCTGAAAATCAATTGAGTTATGTTTTCTTTGAATGAAGCAAAGAATTGTCTGCCATTGGATCAGTGGGTCACTGACATAATACAAAATTGAATTGAATGAGACATACCTTAATTTGTTCATTTCAAAGACATAGTTATTATTACTTCATTTTTCATCATCAATGAAGTTGTATAACTTGTAAAGAATAAGGATTTTATATAGCATTTCTATTGATCTGACTACACAACAGTCTATTCTCAAATTCATTTATAATTTTTATTGACAAAATCATTTTTATTTTTCTTAAAAATTAATGTGATATTCATCAATTTAAGTGTATATTTTTTATTTTTTATTAGAAAAATATAATGTATTTATTATATAATTTTATTTTTAATATATGATTGTAATATATTTATTATATACAATTTTAATATATCATTAAATATGATGTTGATTAAAATTTATATTTGTAAAATAAAATATTGAATAATTTGTAATCAATAATGAGGAATATATAATTATTTGTATAAAATGATTCAGACATTAATTTTTAAAAATTAAATTTGACTAAAGTATTTTGTAAGTAATTAAAATATATTAGTTACATAAAAATTATTTTAACTTTTATACACAAAAGTTATTTAGTAAAATAAAATTTAGATGTTCTTTATAAAATAATTTTGATATTTTTGCATAGTGTTTTTTATCTTATAAAATAAATTTAAATTTTACTTTTTAGTTTTAGAAAATCTCTTATCCATTTTAAGATAAATTAACAAGTTATATAAAGTTAGTTAATATAAATTAAAAAATATTCAATAATAATAAAAAAAGATAAATATCAATGTAGTTTTAAATTAACTAGTCATTTTATTAATTAGATAGAAAATATTATATTATTTATTCATATGTTTTATTTCCTATTTAATTTTATAAAAAATGAATAACTTCCATTATATAATAATTTACAATCAAATCTTTTTATATTTATTTAAATTTAGTTTTTAATATGTATAGAATGGGAAAAGGAATTCATTTGTGCATTATATTATCATAAAGTTATAAAAAATTAAATCAAAATAATTATATAATAACATTTTAAATATAATAACTCAAGTTAAATATTTAAAATTAAATGAGAAATTTATATATAAAAGTATTTTTTATAGATTTCATTTTATATGACAGTGAAACGAAATAATATATAAAATTAAAATAATAAAAAGTGAAACAAAAATATATAATTTGTATTTTAACTTCACAGTACTAGTAATATTTTAACTTGGAATAATATTATTTAATTTAATTTTTAAAAGACAATATATTATTTTAATTTTTTGACTTAATATTGGTGACATTTGCATAGACTCCTTTTTCACAGCCTTCGTGATGAATGCATGTTAGATTGAAAATCAGATGATGTTTTGAGTGTTTATGATTTGAAATTGTTTTGGTTGATAAAATCTTCTGCACTCCCAATTTTCCTTCCTGTTGATCATGAAGATTATTATATCTTTCAAAAAAAATATAAATAAATTATACCGAATTCTGATAATCGGTAACATCAGATTTTGAAAGCCGGTAATACCGAATTCTGAAAGCTGGTAATACCGAATTTTGAAAGTCGGTAAATTTATGATTTATGTATCTTAAATTTATGATTCTCCTATGTTATTTCTTCCAAATTAAGTTTGACTCAAATTAATATGAACCCTAATTATGATTTTAGGAATTCTTTTATCAAAATGGCATAAACCTTAATTATATTTTTATCCAAATTAGTACAACCTTACATTATGAAATTTAAAGGTTATTGTGTTTTCTGCTGAAATGTTCAAATTTATGGATATATCTTAGGTTGGTTGGATAACCTTGATTTGGAATAAAAATTAGAATACCTTTGTTGCGTGAATTCAATGATTTAGAAATATTAGAAATTGAAAAGTGCATATATAAATCACTCTATGAAAATTCTTTAAGTAAAGAAAATAAAGAATTTTTTATTTAACTAGAAAATTAATTTATATATAAAAAAAATTAAATTTGACACCCCTCAAATTTTTATTCATGTTTTGTCACTGTTCCTATCTTGAAAATCGATAAAATTGAATTTTGAAAGCCGGTAACACCGGTTTCTGAAAGTCAGTGACACCGAATTCTGAATTCCGATAACACCGGACTCTGAAATCTGAAATTATTAAAAAGTTGGGGTGTAGGAAGAAAAATTGGGGGTGCTGGAAGAAAAACCCTTTATTGTGGTATTTTGTTTGAAGCTGAGTTGGCTTGGCTTGTTTCACAGATCTTCAATTTGTTTCCTCAACCAAAGCCCGTGTTTTATATTTGAACTGGGCTTCAATTCAAAATCGAGGCCCAACATAAAAGTGACTGTGCCTTGATATAATAGAGAATTTTACCCCTCATCTCACAAGTGTTTAATTAGGATATTCAAAAAGTTATTCACAACTTTTGCATGTGACTTATTTTTTCTGAAATATATTTTTCATCAAACAATTTTATCTACAAATATTTTTTTTATTTATTCTTTTAATATTACAAACTTTCATTTAAATCCTCCCACATGACACCGTGTATGAAAACCCTTGTCACCACTGATTTAAAGTTTAATAAATTAATGTCCAAAAAGTCACTTATTAAGTTCTATTTAATTTTTTATTTTCAATTGATTTTCTTTGGATTCATTTTTTTCTTCTCACCTTCATCAAATATTAAAACTTTGAATATTACCGTAGAAAATACGCAGATAAATCTTTTGTTTGCTTGTTTTTGGTAAAATACAAATTGCAGAAAAATCAACATTTCGGATTGTCTTATCCCACCAGTGGAGTGGAGAAGATGAGATCAAAGGTGCGGACCAAAATCATTGACCAATCCGAAGAAGATGCCCTGCAAAATAAAAGAAAGAAAAAAACATTATTAAAACATGTAACTTTTTAAACACAAACCAAATTGCACACTTCAAGTTGTTATCAACCAAACATAGTGCTTTTGGTCCTCTCATAGCCACCATAGCCTAAGAATACAAAGAATCTATTCCAACCAAAAGAGAAACAGAATAATAAACCTTTTACTATGATACAATTATAACACTAACACGTCAAAACAAAATAACTCTATGCTGAAAATTTGTTAAGATTTAATTATTTTTTAGTTATTATTTTTGTTAAAAATAATTAAATTGGTCTTCTAATTTTTTTAAGTTATAATTTGATCTTGATTTTTATAAAATTGATATAATTTGATCATTTTTATTAAATTTTTTAAAACAGATCAAAATTTTTAATAATTATAATTTGCTTTATCGATATAATTAGTATAAATATAGTGTCAATTTTGATAAAAAAATCATTAATTCGTTTTACAAAATTTAACAAAAAAATTAAATTGTGTCAATTTTTTTAAAATCAGAACAATATTATAATTTAAAAAAACTAAAACTAATTTAATATTTATAAACACAAACCAAAAGTAAAAGAATAATTTAATATTTTTTAAAATATTTATTTTAGAAGAATAGAAACAAACTACTTAGGGCGTGCATTAATAACATTGTTTGACTGGGATATGCGAAGATTCGTAAGAAAAACAATATTCACGCCTTGTTCATCACTACAAAAAGTGTAGTTTTTGGTTTCACATTGTTAAACACGGATAAGGTCAAAATTAAAATTAAATAGCTTTATACGATCCCATTTAGCCAAATCTTTTTCGTGTCGCCTCAGTTTTTATTCCCAAGTTGTGGGCCATTGAAGTGCAGAAAATAGGAGAATTTAAAATTTAAGACTTGGAACATTGAACATTGAACATTGAAAATAATGGATTCCAAATAAATGACACCCTCTCACCTCTTACCCATTTTCTGTGATTGCACAGATTACAAGTCCTATTTTTTCTGTGTTTAATTACTGCTTTTAAAACACACAGTAGGTAGAAGAGAACAATTGTTTATTTATTTGTTTTCTTCAGACAAACATATTTCCTATCATATGTTTGAATTTCTTAATTTCTTTTATAACTTTCGATCTTTTACTTGTTTTTTTTTTAAGTTTCATTTTAAATATTCAAAATTCTCGTCAATCACATTAATTTTATGTGGACTCTTTTGCTACACAACTATTGATATTAATTATATTATTATAAAAGAAACTAATTATGCATATTTTTATACTGAATAAACAAATTAAATAAAAATATTGAGTTAGTAAGTACTGATTTCATTAAGGAGCTTTGAGTTTCACCTAATATTAAAATTATAAGAGAGGTTTTGGGTTAAATCTCATTCGATTATCATGTTTAAAATATAAGGTGATTCGGATGGTGGTGGTAGGAGAAGTTGCAAAATAAATGTGTAAGATTTTGTAAGATCTGTTTTTAATTCTGTTTTCACAACTTTTTTTATCATTTCAATAATAAAATTATTAGAAACAATCAATTATTACTAGATTATTTGCTTGTCGCTCTGTCACAATTTTTTTTATGGATAAAATTATTCAAAATTGAAGAAAAATAAAGAAATGTTTTTATTATAAGTTAACATTTATTCACACAACCCCACGTTACTTACTCTTATTTGAAATATGTGAATATATTACAGTTTCTTTTATTATTAATATGGGTGACTTAACGTTGGTAAATCATATGATTCTCCTTTAATCTGAGAATTATGTGAATCTAATTAAATTAAAAATATATTTTATGTTCAAATGCAAAATAAGTTTTACAGTGTTATTACCTTATATTTTAAAATACCTAGTTTACTCATTATATTTTCAGGCCTTTAAAATATCTGTCCTAAATACTCTGAAGTATATTTCGGGTTAAAATATATACTTATGATTTATGAATAATTGAAACAGTTACACGTCTAATTAAAATACATACATTCAAACAGTTACACGTCTGATTAAAAATTATAACAAACAACTCTTGAGTGTGTCCGAAAGACTCACAAATATTTTTAATTTGTATATTTATACATATAAATATAAATAAATATAGAATTTAAAGTAATAGAAAAGAATATAGAAAATAGATAAAAGAAAAAAAAGTTTTGATTAGGTTGGTGTTGAGAAGGAAATTGAATTAGTTGTTTGGTTGGGAAGGTAAGTTGTAAATAGAGAGATGTAATAGTTAAAATTTAGGTTTTAGGTTTGTCTGATGAAAAAACCTCGGAAGCTGCATGCCTGCGTTCCTTGGTCGAATCTCTTTCTTTCTGTGTCTCTTTCCCCTAACCGCGCGAAACACGTCAATTTCTCTTCAAACCACAAAAACGCAGTGTTTGAACAAAACTGCTTTCTCTATATATACCCAAACAATCTCAACCCTCTCTAACCCTCTAACCCTATCTCTTTCTCTCTCTCTATATATATCTCATTTCTCTTCCCACCACACGTTTAAACCTCTGGGCTTGGCAAAGTTTAGGCCTTTTCACCCATTCAGATGGCCATTCCCTACCCCCATTTCATCGCCACCGAGAAGGCCGCCATGGACGCCGGCCTTCTCCTCCCCTCCTCCTCCTCCTCCCGCTCCCCCTCCGTCATATTCACCCAAGATGACCTCAAGAAGATCGCCGCCTACAAGGCCGTCGAGTACGTCGAATCCGGCATGGTTCTCGGCCTTGGCACTGGCTCCACGGCCAAGCACGCCGTCGACCGAATCGGCGAGCTTCTCCGCCAGGGCAAGCTCAAAGACATCGTCGGAATACCCACCTCCAAGATAACCCACGAACAGGCACTCTCCCTCGGGATCCCCCTGTCCGATCTCGATTCCCACCCTGTTGTCGATCTGGCCATCGACGGCGCCGACGAGGTTGACCCATTTCTCAACCTCGTTAAGGGTCGCGGTGGCTCCCTCCTGAGGGAGAAGATGGTGGAGAGCGCGTGCAAGAAGTTTATTGTCATTGTTGATGAGTCCAAGCTTGTGAACTATGTTGGGGGGAGTGGATTGGCCATGCCCGTTGAGGTTATTCGGTTTTGTTGGAAGTTCACTGCGGAGAGGTTGCGCAAGCTGTTTGAGGAGGCTGGGTGTGTTGCCAAGCTTAGGACTTTTGGGGAGAACGAGGAGCCCTATGTCACCGACAATGGGAACTTCATTGTGGATTTGTATTTCGAGAGGAGTATTGGGGATTTGAAGGCTGCCAGTGAGGCAATTCTGCAGCTTGCTGGGGTGGTGGAGCATGGCATGTTTCTAGATATGGCTACCACGGTTATTGTGGCAGGGGAGCTGGGCTTGACGGTGAAGAATAAATAGTTTTTGAGGCTTTGGAAAAGAGGTGGTTAGGAGAATGAAGGTAGGTTAATTGGTCAAGGTTGAGCTTTGACATGGGGTTCTAACTAATTGTATGGTGTAGTAGTGGAGTTTTCTATTCAGGGTAATGGGGGGTTTAATGAAATCCTTTTGTTATTGAATACAAATGTTAGAGAAAGTTTCTTAATACTCGGTAGTTTTGTTTGTTTTTTTTTTAGGGTGGGATTAGTTTGAACAAGCAGAGAGACTATGGAGACTTGTTGGAGAGCTGATCATTAGGATATTAATCTCATGCAATGGCTGTTGTGTGGTATTGAATCAATTGTCCACACAATTTGTTATTGAATTGACATGTTTAACAAATTGAATCTATCTAATTTAATTTTTCTATTTTTTTCCCTTTGCCTAGATATTATTGAATTGTACAATTATAGTGTGGTGCCTATTTGTGATGTACCATGTTTGTGTTCATTAGTATGCAGTGCCTATTTGTTTTATGGCATGCTTAGGTCGATGTGTGTTTGGTTTCATGATTCAGATGAAATTTTCAGAGGCTTATAGTTCGGGCCTCCACATTTTGAACATAATTCAATTCTTAATGGATTTTCAATTCAAGCACACCAGTCATTTGGATTTGTGTCAACCTGTAATCAAATATTGGTTGCTTCAGTGTGTATTTTGGGGAATTGTGTCGCACACTGAACCAAACACAGGGTTATAATTGCGTAGAATTAACTTTCAACTAATCTACCTTGGATGTGTGTGCAAATTAATATTAACTGCAGATTTTTATTGAAAGTAATTGCTAGCTGAAAGCCGAGGGGAGTTTTGAAGGCCATTATACTCTGTTCAAGGGAATTTTTACACCTGAGACTGTCATGTAAAAGGAGAAGTGGATATGTGTTGGAACCCAGCAATAGACCTTTTACGCTTAGAAAGAGGATATGTGTTGGATTAGTGTTATGTTGGGCGGCTCGGAAACTTGACAAAAGTACAAACACACTTAATTATTGTATTGTTGCACAATTACTTTCTCTTCTATTGTTATTGTGTATCTCAAATTCTCATTTTAGAAATTGTTTTTAGCTAGTTGCATCCATTCATTTAATAACTCATTGGACTTGAATAACCTGATTTGTAATTGACGTCTGTATCTGCAATCTGACTGGAGGTACTCTTATTAACAGGGATTCATGTTATATTTGTAGCTTTTTACTTGTGTAGCAATCAATTGTAGGGGTTAAAGTGTTGAAGAGAAATGTAGTTATCTATTCGTCTACGTTCAAAAGGATTAGTTGTTCTTTCTATATTTTGGTTCTCTACTTGTGATGATTTCACCCTCCCCACATGAACAAAGAGTTGAACTGTATTCGTAACTTCTTTTGTGTAAATAACTAGCAATACTTCTACTTACAGAACCTAATTCTTCAATGATTGATTTTAATCATCAGAGAAACATCATTAGATGGAAGCTAGTTGTTTTTTTCATAGAGTGATATTTTCCTAATTGGAATCAATGTCGCTTAATTGCTTTTTCCTTCTTTTGCCTTAGGTAGATGAAGTAAAACTTATGTTATTTTTCAGAAACACATTATTGGAAGAGGCTGGTACGCCAGCCATAAAGTAATGCAATGATGTCCAACGAAAATGGAATTTAGTTAGTGCTTTGGCTTTTGGTTGCTGACATACTGAGATAAACCAGGTATTGTTTGGAAGCATTGAAAGATCCAAGCAAGCTGCAAATACTTCTATCTAAGCTGCCGTGTGGTCCTTCGTTCTGTGATTTCTTGAATTTATACACATTCTGCACCCGAAGAGAAGTTATTTTTGTGCTTATACTGCATCTTATTGATTCATGTTTATTCAATTACTAGACTGATTGAATTTAATTTTGACCTAATGGTGTTAGACAAGATACTGGCAGTTGCCACAGTTAATGTTGTGACGATTTTCCTTGCACATTGCAATTGACGCTTGAAAGTGTTGTATGCTTGCCCTTGAGAGTTAACATTACAAATATTGGTTATCATGTTACTCTACTAAGTGTTACTTGAAGCTACAAGTGAAGTGCAAATAGATACACCAGTACGATGATAATTTATTGTATCCAAACTATGTTCATCTTGTTTTCTTTAGATATTGGATATCAATAGGAAATAATTATCACCTTTGTGTCATCTCTCATCTGTTTAGTTGAATCATGTTCCTCAGGGTATCCTATTTTTGGCAGGGAAAAGAACTATACAGAAGAATGTTATTATGTTGTTAATACAAGAATGATTAACCCTCTAATGTTGTTTTTCATATGCTGCTGCCGGTAATTATGTTCAGTTTTATATCCTAAATATTCTTATTTGGATGTTAGAGGTAATTATATCTTTGTTTCAGCTCTGCTTTTAATTGGTACATTGAGAAACTAGTTAAAATACCCCCATAATCAGATATTTGTGTGTTCCTGTCTATTTAATTACATCTAAACTTATGTTCTATGAAAATTATAAATTTATAATATAATAGTATGTTTTCAAGGTTAGTTGAATTATATATCTTCATATGTTTCATTGTGGTTCAAGATTGTTCTCAATTCCTTTCAAGGTTCCTTCCCCACTGAGGAGCAAGGCAATGAGTTTTTGCTTTAAAGCTGATGTTAAAGTTGAATACTAAATTGATTTGGCAGTATTCTGGGTTATGTGGAAATTTATCAGCTTCCTGATTCCCTATGTGAACCTTGTTATATGGACCCTTAATAATTACATAGCCATGTATATGGTGATCTAGTATACTTTGATCCTTAATCTCATTATATTTATATCATAAAAATTGAATTGTTTTATACTTGTTTTTGTTAATGTAAAAACTATGAATTAACGAATGCGGTTGTTGTAAAATATTTAATATTTTTAAGGAAGATCATCCTTGTTAAAAGATAAATAAAATGATTTCAACGAGTTCTTGAATAACATCTGCCTGAGATCAAAATTTCTAGAAGAGAAACAGACAAGTTATACCTTATTAGGTAGAAGATAACTTTTATTGATTGAAGAGTGTTTTTGGGAGTTATTTAAGCTAGTTCATGACTTTTTTCTATGGAAGAATAGGGTATCTCTGAGAACTTGGTTCCATTGTTAGTATCTATGGTAAAATAATTCAGTTTTTTCCCTAAATAATAGATTAAACCACGTGTTTCTTCTACTTCGCCCCTAAAATAAATTTTCATATTTTATAGATTTTTTTTTGTAAATTTGTAACAAAATTTTGCAGAAAAGCTTTTCTTTTACTGTTTTCCCTATAAATTTTTATTGATAGTTAATTTTTGAGTGAATAATTATTTTTTATAAAATTTACTGTAAAAAGTGTTGTGTGGGAAATATTTTAGGTGATGGTAAAAAAATAACATATTTTAAATTTAGGAAAAGCTAATTTTGCAAGAATTGAGTTCAAAGATTTATTTGTTCTTAAAAAAGGCAGGTAAATGTTTAGAAGAATTTGTTTTCTTTGGACAAAATATGCTACTTGAGTTAAACATATCACTCCTTCAGCCTCTAAAGTTGAACACAAATGCCAAGCCAATTGACTCAATTTCAGTTAAAGCCCAGAGAAGTTTTCTGAGGACAATGGCAATTTTCTGAGGAAGAAGAAGTTTATAACAACACTCACCGATGACTGAATGGTGTGAAAGGAAAATGAAGTTTTCTCATTTCTGTGAAGAACCGAAGAACAAGGCAATGAATTTTGGGGGAGGAAGGAAGAACAATGAAGTCATGATGAAGGCTGGTAGAAATCATAATCTCCCGGTTGAGACAAGCTCGTGTCCAAGACACAGTTCCTTCAGAAGCACATAAAAAAAAAAAAAAAAAAAAAAAGACAGAAAAAAAAAAAAGAAAAAAAAAAAATAAAAAAAAAAAAAATATAAACTGCAGAAGGAAGGGAAATTAAAAAAAAAGAAAAGGAAGAAAAGATAAAGATGATGG
>Ga0214543_1006373_pt1 | contig 21029 bp, 9 predicted proteins | sample CNSS2metaG_FD_160094 | JGI IMG/M metagenome (GOLD analysis project Ga0214543, IMG submission 160094) | Root nodule microbial communities from cowpea collected in UCLA plant growth center, Los Angeles, California, USA - CNSS2 | ecosystem: Host-associated > Plants > Roots > Nodule | place: USA...
GCACTTGAGATGGTTCCTAAACTCTGCAGAGTTTTAGGCACAAGGGGTATTCACCCAACCACTCTCAAGGTAAATCCCATCACCTCTATGATGGATCGGAATCATAGACCAGGACCTCCTGCTACTCTCCCCGACGTAATCCATCATACTTTACTTAAGTCTTAATGGTTACTAGGAGCGTCAAGATGCCACCAATTTGAGTCCTTATGCCCTTACATTCACTAAAACCACATTCCTTATAATTTCCCTTGAAATCCTAACTCCAACATATTCTCATTCACATCAAATTCGCACTCAATTCCATCACACAGTCTAACATGCATAAAGATCACATACAAGACCAACTATCATCATTTTAAAGCAATCGATATAGCATTATGTAAGCCAAGCAGTGAGAAAGCTAACTTCTGCAGGGAATCTCGCTTAGGCTAGAGAGTCTCGCCTAAGCTAGAGAGTCTATTTCGCTTAGGCGAGTTGATCTCGCCTGGGCGAGACATCATATAGTGGCGAATTACAAATCCTGGGCGAACTCTCGCTCAAGCTAAACTGGCTCGCCTAGGCGAGGTTTCGCGCAATGACAGAGGTGATCCTCTGGTATTTTCGCTCAGGCGAGGGCAGCTCGCCTAGGCGAAACTACCAGGAAATCCTCGCTGTTCTTCACATGCAAGCTCGCTCAGGATCATCCAACACTCAATATCACGCAAAGGCAGTTTCAAACACGAATTAAACATACAATCAAGCAATTCAATCACTCTCAAACACAATTCATGCGAAATCTAGATTAAAGTCAGCTTCCCTTACCTATTTTCGATTTAAAGTTTGGATGAAGACAACCTAGGAAAGGATAGCAGAATTCCTCAGTCTGACCTGGAAGAATTCATCATCCAATCACAAGGAAAGGATGAACACATGGTTAGGCTCTGAATGGAAGCAGGGAATTCGAGTTGAATTTCGGAATTGGACATTAAACCACAAGAGAGACTTACCTAAGAGAAGAGAGGCTATGAGTGGAGGCAGCAAGAGGATTGGCAGTGATCACTTCTTCAGAATCTGAGTATGGAAAAACTGAAACTGTGAGATGGTAGCACAGAGCAGATAGGTTGGGAGAGGATTTGGGCAGTGGAGAAGGAGAAAAAGGAAGTGAGGAAAATGGAGGAAGTGGCTGGTGTTTCTAACAGAGAGAGGGTAATGGAAAAAGGGGTATCACATTCTCCCCAACAACAAAAATTTTCGACCCGAAAATTGAGACTTACCAGAGAACAAGTGTGGATATGACTTTCTCACATCTCCTTCCAATTCCCAAGTGAAATCGCTTGTCCTCTTGTCCCAGATGACCTGGACTAGTCTGATGGATTTCCCTCTGAGCTGCCTCATCTGAACATCTCCTAAACCAATGGGTTGAACTTCCACTATAAGATCTCCTCTGATCTGCAGATCTTCCATCTCAAGTATATGGGAAGGGTCAGGCACATACTTCTTGAGCTGTGAAACATGAAACACTGGGTGGAGGTTGGCCAAGGGAGGAGGTAGGGCAATCTCATATGCCACTGGTCCAACTCTTCTCAGAATCTGGTATGGACCGACGAACCTAGGAGACAACTTCTTTTGGCGGATGGCTCTCCCCACACCAGTAGTCGGGGTAATTCTCAAGAAAACATGGTCCCCTGGTTCAAACTCTAAAGGTCTTCTCCTCTGATCAGCATATGATTTCTGACTGCTTTGAGATGCTTTCATTCTTTCTTGTATGAGCCTGACCTTCTCAGTAGTCTGCCTCAGAAGCTCTGGTCCCACCACCACTGATTCCCCATCCTGATACCAACATAAGGGCGTCGTACATCTCCTGTCGTAGAGGGCCTCATAAGGTGTCATTCCAATACTGGTGTGAAAGCTGTTATTATATGTAAACTCTACCAAAGGCAGGACCTCATCCCACGCACCCAGATGGTCCAGCACGCACGTCCGTAAGAGATCCTCAAGAGACTGGATGGTTCTCTCAGACTGCCCATCAGTCTGGGGGTGATACGCGGAGCTCATAGCCAACCTACTACCCATAGCATCCTGCAGCGTCTGCCAGAAGCGAGAGGTGAATCGTGGGTCTCTATCAGAGACTATACTCGATGGCACACCATGTAACCTCACGATCTCACTGATATACAACTGTGCTAGCTTCGCCATAGACATCCTCAAGTTTACTGCTAGGAAGTGGGCACTCTTAGTGAGACGGTCTACTATCACCCATATAGCATCGTGGTTCTTCACGGTCCGAGGCAAATGGGTGACAAAGTTCATAGCAATGCTATCCCATTTCCACTCGGGTATCTCAAGCTGCTGAAGCATCCCCCCCGGTCTCTGGTGTTCTATCTTAGCCTTCTGACAAGTTAAACATGACGATATATATCAGCGACATCTTGCTTCATGCCCGACCACCAGAATGATTCTTTCAGATCATGATACATTTTAGTCATGCCTGGGTGCATGCTAAAATGGCTCTTGTGCCCTTCCTCAAGAATCATACCTTTCAGCTCTATATCTTCAGGTATGCAAACCCTACCTCTGAATCTCAGTACCCCATCATCTCCCATCAAGAAATCCTTGGCCTTCTCAGTGCCAAGCAACTCTACTGTCCTCTGTAGCTTGGGGTCCGATGGCTGCTTCTCCTTTATTAGATTAAGGAAATCATTAGACACAGTGAGATGGTTACATCTAATGATTCCATCATCCAAAATCACCTGCAACTGCATATCTCTAAACTGCTCCACCAAATCCAACTCCCTGACCATCATGAGAGATGCGTGAACTGCCTCTTTGCTTAAGGCGTCAGCCACCACGTTCGCCTTCCCCGGGTGGTACAACAACTCAAAGTCAAAGTCTTTGAGGAACTCCATCCACCGCCTCTGCCTCATGTTTAACTCCTTCTGGTCAAACAGATACTTCAAACTCTTATAGTCACTGAAAACCTGAAATTGTGCACCATACAGATAGTGTCTCCAGATCTTTAGTGCAAACACCACTACTGCTAACTCCAAGTCGTGCGTGAGGTAGTTCTTCTCATGATTCTTCAACTGTCGTGAGGCGTAGGCCACCACTCTTCGTTCTTGCATCAGAACACATCCCAATCCCTGATGAGAAACATCACAGTAAACCTCAAAGGGTTTACCGGTATAAGGAATCACCAACACTGGAGCGCTAGTCAACATTTACTTTAGCTTTAAGAAGCTCTCTTCACACCGATCGGTCCAAGCAAAAGGTTGATCTTTGCGGGTTAACTGGGTCAAGGGTGCTGCTATCCTGGAGAATCCTTCAATGAATCTCCTATAGTAACCTGTCAGCCCCACAAAGCTCCTTATTTCAGTTACTGACTTAGGGCGTTCCCAGTTTAGCACAGCTTCTACTTTAGACGGATCCACTGATATGCCCTTAGCCGAGATCATATGCCCCAAGAACTGAACCAAAGTCATCCAGAACTCACATTTGGACCGCTTTGCATACAACTGCTTCTTTCTCAGTATGCTCAGAACTATCTTCAAATGCTCTGCATGTTCTTCAGGAGTCCACGAGTAGATCAAGATATCATCTATGAAAACCACCACAAACTTGTCTAGGAATGGCCTGAAGATTCGGTTCATGTAGTCCATGAACAAAGCGGGGGCGTTAGTCACACCAAACGGCATCACCACATACTCGTAGTGTCCGTACCTGGACCTGAAAGCGGTCTTCTGTACATCATCAGACTTGACTCGAATCTGATCGTATCCTGATCTTAGATCAATCTTGGAGAACATTGTCGCACCGTGCAACTGATCCATCAAGTCGTCAATCCTTGGCAGAGGGTACTTGTTCTTGATGGTTAGCTTATTCAGCTGCCTGTAATCTACACAGAGTCAGGAACTACCGTCCTTCTTTTTAACTAGCAACACTGGCGCTCCTCAAGGCGATACACTCGGCCTGATAAACTGTTTTTCTAGTAGCTCTTCAATCTGCTTCTTCAACTCCACCAGCTCAGCAGGAGCCATTCTGTAGGGTGCTATAGACACGGGTCCTGCTCCTGGCACCAGGTCAATGAAGAACTCTATATCCCTAGTAGGGGGTAGTCCAGGTACATCCTCAGGAAACACATCTGAGAAATCCCCCACTACAGGCGTCTCCAAGGGTCCAGTCTCAGTCTCAACGGACAATTGAGTCAGAATCAGGAAGCATTGAGACCCTTCCTTCATTGCCTTGTCCACCTGCTGTGAGGACACCAACAAGTCTTCATCTTCCAAGCTAGGAAACAACACTTTCTTCTCGTTACAGTCAATGAGAATGTGATTGGCGGATAGCCAATCCATCCCCAAAATGACATCCAACCCCGCCAAGGGTAAACAGATGAGGTTCACCCTGTACTTGCGACCCTCAACCTCGATCTTACACCTAGCACACATGGTCGAGGTTCTGACCAACCCAGAAGCAGGTGTGGACACCACCAGGTCATACTGGAGCTCCTTCACCAGAAGACCTAACTCCACCACTCTAGACTCCGATACAAAAGAATGTGTCGCCCCCGAATCGAACAGAACATGCAAGCTCCTACCAGTTATCACACAAGACCCGATGATGAGGTTACCTGATCCCGCTGCCTCTGCACCCGTCACGGCATACACTCGACCCGCCGCCTGTGGTCTCGCACCTCCTCTCGACGGCTGTGACTGAGGCTGTGATGAAGGCCACGACACTGTGTTCCTGTCAACTGGGCAATCCTTGATGAAGTGACTTGTCTGGCCGCATCTATGGCAGGTCCTCCTGTCAGAAAGCTGGGGGCAGGCGCTCCTCAAATGGGGCCCCCTACAGTGAAAGCACTGCGGCCTAGAAGGCTGATACTGCTGGGGCTGATGTGAGAACCTCCTGGGCCCCTGGGGCTGAGGCCTAGAGTATGGTTTCCTCCTGTCGTCGTGTTTGCTCGTGGACCCAGATGGTCCTCCCACCTTCAGCTGAGACCTCTGCTGAGCTTCAACTTCAGCCTTGAGTTTCTCCATCACTCTTGGCTTCTCTACCAAGGCAGGGAACTCCTTGATAGAGAGCGGAGCCACCATGAGCTTGAGGTCACCCCTCAACTCATTCTCAAATTTTCTACACTGCCAGTCCTCCGCCATCTTCAGGGTGTGAAATCTGCCCAAGTGTTTAAACTTTTCAGCGTACTCAGACACTGACATGTCTCCTTGCATCAGCTGCAAGAACTCAACCTCCTTCGCATACCTCACACTATCTGGGAAGAACTCAGCATAGAACTTCTTCTTAAACAGTTCCCAGGTGATGGTCTCATGGCTGTCCTCCAACATCATCTTCATGCTGGACCACCAATGCACGGCCTCTCCAGCAAGAAGGTACTCAGTGTATGCCAGCATGTTCTCTGCAGGACATCTCTTAGCATCATAGATTCGTTCCATGTCCCGTATCCACTAATCAGCTCCATCCGGGCTAACTTTTCCATCAAAGCGGGATGGATGGCGTTGTAGGAAATCCTCCAAACTCCACTCTTGCACTCGGGGCAGTGAAGCTTGGGAAGAGCCAACGGCTGAACGGTTTTCCCATATCTAATGCAGGGCTTCCAAGTGCCTCTGCTGACTCGCTTCTGCTGCTAGTCTTGCAGACTCCATCTGTTGCAAGGCTAGATTCTGCTGATTCACCATGTTAGCATTCTGTTGCTACATGGCTGCTATCATCGCCTCAATTGCTCCCACCAAATGAGGATTATCTGGGTTTGGAACAGGAGGTGGAGGAGGTCTAGGTGCCATAGCTCTGATCACACAAAGAAGGAACCATCAGATTAGTCGACAGGTGCAACAACTTATGCCAAACACATTACGAGGAACACATAACAAAAGCCAAGCAAGCTCACACCTACAGATCCTAAAGGAATCACTACTCTGATACCAAATTGTAACATCTCGTTTTCATAGTTTTATACTATTAAACAAAACATTTAAATTTCAATAATTCAGAAGCAGATGATGACGTGGCCGGTATAATATAATACAGTCATCCTCAAAATAACCATACATATAGCCTACAATAAACAAAGGGTTACAAAACACCCTAATTAACCCTAATTATCTACTATAGGAACATGTAACTACCACTGCTAGAAAACGTCCTGGAAACCCATTCAACGCCTGTCTAAGAAGGGTGTACCTTCGCCTGCACTTTTATCTGCTCACGCCATTCAATAAGGACGATCATAGCAAAAGTAGAAGACACACAGAACACAATAGGAACTAGAAGGGTAAGCTAACTTGAACAAAAGGGCAAATCATGCAATTATCATACTAAGACAGAAAACAGACTTTTATTACACAATCTATTAAATCATCAAATTAGTCCTGACCATAACACCACACATCTTTCTAGACTCGATATCCGGATTATGTAAGTGGCATTGGAGCTCTTGGTGACTTGCACTTGAGATGGTTCCTAAACTCTGCAAAGTTTTAGGCACAAGGGGTATTCACCCAACCACTCTCAAGGTAAATCCCATCACCTCTATGATGGATCGGAATCATAGATCAGGACCTCCTGCTACTCCCCCCGACGTAATCCATCATACTCTACTTGAGTCTTAATGGTTACTAGGAGCGTCAAGATGCCACCAATCTGAGTCCTCATGCCCTTACATTCACTAAAACCACATTCCTTAGAATTTCCCTTGAAATCCTAACTCCAACATATTCTCATTCACATCAAATTCGCACTCAATTCCATCACACAGTCTAACATGCATAAAGATCACATACAAGACCAACTATCATCATTTTAAAGCAATCGATATAGTATCATGTAAGCCAAACAGTGAGAAAGCTAACTTCTGCAGGGAATCTCGCTTAGGCTAGAGAGTCTCGCCTAAGCTAGAGAGTCTATTTCGCTTAGGCGAGTTAATCTCGCCTGGGCGAGACATCATATAGTGGCGAATTACAAATCCTGGGCGAACTCTCGCTCAGGCTAAACTGGCTCGCCTTGTCGAGATGTTATCTCGCTCAGGCGACTCCAGCTCGCCTAGGCGAGGTTTCACGCAGTGACAGAGGTGATCCTCTGGTATTTTCGCTCAGGCGAGAGCGGCTCGCCTAGGCGAAACTACCAGGAAATCCTCTTTGTTCTTCACATGCAAGCTCGCTCAGGATCATCCAACACTCAATATCACGCAAAGGCAGTTTCAAACACGAATTAAACATACAATCAAGCAATTCAATCACTCCCAAACACAATTCATGCGAAATCTAGATTAAAGTCAGCTTCCCTTACCTATTTTCGATTTAAAGTTAGGATGAAGACAACCTAGGAGAGGAGAGCAGAATTCCTCAGTCCGACCTGGAAGAATTCATCATCCAGTCACAAGGAAAGGATGAACACATGGTTAGGCTCTGAATGGAAGCAGGGAATTCGAGTTGAATTTCGGAATTGGACATTAAACCACAAGAGAGACTTACCTAAGAGAAGAGAGGCTATGAGTGGAGGCAGCAGGAGGATTGGCAGTGATCACTTCTTCAGAATCTGAGTATGGAAAAACTAAAACTGTGAGATGGTAGCACAGAGCAGATAGGTTAGGAGAGGATTTGGACAGTGGAGAAGAAGAAAAAGGAAGTGAGGAAAATGGAGGAAGTGGTTAGTGTTTCTAACAGAGATAGGATAGTGGAAAAAGGGGTAACACACACACACACATATATATATATATATATATATATATATATATATATATATATATATATATATATAAATTAATGGGTGTTCATTTGATTGCTTCAATTACTCACAGGATTTGCTGCTATAATATTTCTATGAATGATTACTCTTCGTGATATTTAAATAGTTGTATTAACTATTTGATTTATATTATAGATGTTTATAAAATTATATTTTGTATGTATAAATATAATTTTTTTTCTATTAATAACAAGATACAGAACAGGGATTCATTCTCTCTTATGCTCTCTCCTTTCTTTTTCCTTTTCGCTCTGCTATCAATTTTATTTTATAACACTTATACTATATTGTCAAAACATTCTTTTGAAAACTTTTGATTCCAATATTATGTAAATATATTATATATAATACTAGTGAATATAGAGTATTCTATATATAGATTAATATATTAGTATTAAATGTCTTATTGGAAACTCCAAATAAAGAATTGATTTAATTCGTGTAATATAACATTATTTTTGTTAACAATTTTTTAAATTTTTTAAGTATAATCTATGAAAGCAACTTACTAAAATATGTTTTATCGCAAACTTATCTGGTAAAATGCTACGTATATAAAATAAACAGTTAACTATCAGTATAATAAACACACTTCTCTAACCTGACGTGTATATATGATTTAATTAAATAATGATAAACAAATATAATATAATTAAAGTATGCTAGAGCATGCTGAAATCACTTGTTTTCTACCCTAGATGACTAGGTCTAGGTGGTTGTGGCCTCAAAGGCATGAAAAGGGTGTGCAATACCCACAATATTCCAGAGAAGTGTTTGGACTTTTTCAAATGCGTGACGGTGATTACAACGATAACTTAAGAAAATTATGTTTTGTTCAATTAGACAGACAAGATTGGTGATTGCACTAATTAAATTTGCATAAAATTTAATATTCTTGGCCTTTTTCAATCAATTATTAACATAAAAACTTTAATTTAGTGGGAAAATATTATTAAACGTACTGAATTAAGTTTTTAATTATTAACAGTATATATAAAAATGGGGTTTTTAATTTTGCTCCTTAACAAAGTTAGAGAAGAAAAAGGATATTATTAAAAAATAATTATTTTATAAAAGTATTAGTTAAAAACTAATAAATGTTATTTTTCTGGTTAAAATCGTAGTAAATATATATTGATTGCTTACGTTTTCTCATAAAAGAAGGGCAATCAAATCAACACTAAAAAAAACTTAGAAGTTGAAAGACGGAAACTCTATTTTAAATTTCTTTAATTTTATCTTTTAATAGTGGTGATTTAGAGTAGAGCTGATTATTAGGTAACATTGTTGTTCACATATTATAATATAAGAAGTCAAACGGAATGACCAGTTTATTTAAGAAAATTGTCCGGAAAAATTAAAATTAGTTGTTTAATTAATCAAATTTAATTCTAAAAATTATAATCTCTTTTAAATAGTATATAGTTCTTTAATCTGTTTTATTATTTTTCTTTATTTAATGTATTTTCAGAAGAAAAAGTAGGCACACTCATATTAAATACTTATTTGTGTTATTTATAATTTATATGTTTTTTTATTTGAGACAATATACTATTACTCATATATTTTGACTCACATTCTTTATTTGTTGAGGTGATTTATTGTGACTTATTGATTAATGTATCGTTTATTTTTTCAAAAATCAATGACTTACACTAAGTTACTTCAATAATAAAGGATGAAAATAAAAAAGGTTTAATTACTCGGATGATACCCACCTTGGTACAGGTGTGTCAATATAATACCCGCTTTTAAAAAAGTGTCAAATACATCCCAACTTTTGAAAAAGTGTTTCAATTAGGTCCCTTTTAGATGGAGTTGACTAACGCCGTTAGTCAATGTGCCACGTGTCAGTCTACGTTTTTTTTTTTATTTTTTGAAAAAAAATTAAAAATGCCATGTGTCAGGTCCTTGTGTGTGACACATGACATTGTCAGTGTCACGTGACATTGCAATGCCACGTGTGAGTGTCATTATCAAATGTCATTATGTTGATTTCGACTTAGTCCCTATATATGTCTTTTTGTTTCAATTTATGTATTTGATTCAATTTTGTCCCACTTTTGTAATAAGTAAAATATTTTTGTAATTCGTTTTTTATAAGATTAAAACTAATTAAGTATAAATATTTTTACAAAATTAAGTACTAATATTTATATTATTTCTCTCAATTTCAGACCAAATTTATTATTTGTATAAATGTTTTATTAATATTTTTTATTAAAAATGACTTTTTAACATATTACTTTATTAATTACTTTTTTTTATTAAGTAATCATGTTTTGTTAATTATTTTTTTTTCCAAAATAGAATAATATTGTCTCTTACTAATTTTAAACCAAAATTTTTATTTGTCTGAATGTTAAACTAATTTTTTTATTAAAAATAACTTAATAAAATGATTTTTACCATTAAATTTTAATATAAATATCAAATACTTAATTTTTGTAAAACTTTTATACTTAATTACTTTTAATTTTATAAAAAAAAATAAATTTTAATTATAAAAAAAATTAGGTCAAGATTGAATCAAATACAGATAAGTAGGTACTAAATTGAAACCAAAAGACACTAAATCAAAATCAACACAATGACATTGACACGTGGCATTGCAGTGCCACATGGCACTGACAATGCCACATGTCACACACAGGGACCTGATACATGGCATTTTTATTTATATTTTTTCAATAAATTTTAAAAAAATTAAAAAAAAATTAAAAAAATCAAAAAAAACAAAAAAAACATAGATTGACACGTGACTCGTTGACTAATGACGTTAGTCAACTCCGTCTAAAAGAGACCTAATTGAAACACTTTTTTAAAAGCGGGTACCAGATTGACACACTTATACCAAAGTGGGTACCATCCGAGTAATTAAACCAATAAAAAAATTGTAGTCATAATATAATTTATTACTTATTGATTTATTCACATTTAATATTATTTATTAAAAATGATTTATTAACCTATTTGTAATGAAGTTGTATTCTTATTGATTTATTGATACATTTTTAATTGCAATTCATTTTCATAAAGTAATTTGAATGATGTAATAACTTAATTTTTAATGTATATTTTATATTTTTAATTAGTAATTATAATTTAACTTTTAGAATTATTAAAAATTTAATTTTTTCATGCACAAAATAATAGCTTGTAATATATATGTTTAATTAGTTATTAACAAAGACGTAACGAAAAAGCATATACTTTTTTTTAATTTATTCAATGTAATCGTATTTCTAATGAAAAGTCAATTATTTATATTTGTATTATTTACAATTTGTCATTTTAAGAAAAAAATAATAAATAATAATTTAAAATATGAATTTGTGTTAGAACACGGTAATCTGATCAGATGAGTTCATGATGCGTCTATTTTTTATATTTTAAAGTCTATTTTTAATTTTTTTTGGATAGTTTAGCATTTGAGATTTTAGACTTGTTATTCATATATTTTTTTATTGTTTATTTGTATTCTTACATGATTTACACTTTATATATTTATTTTTATGTTCTATCATTAATAGTTTTATATTATCTACCTTTCATATAACTATTTATATCTTTTGTATTTTTATAAAATTTACTTAACAATTTAAGAATCATTAACTTTTTTTTATCATAGAATCTATTGTTTACATTTTTATACATTATCTATTTTATTTAAAATTAAATTTAAATTCTTAATTATGATTAACTCAATCACAATACATTATTAAAAATAATTAAATACAATAGATTTTATTATATATATATATATATATATATATATAATTTAAATAGTTTTTTTAAACAATTAAAATATTATTATTTAATTTTATAAATTCAAATTAACATAATAAATATATTATACTTTTTAAAACCCCGTGGGCTACACCGATAAAAATACTAATATTTTAACAGTATTGAAAGACTTCGCCATAAACGAGTAATAAGTTTCTTTTAGCAAGGGAAGAAATTTGAAAGAGAACAAAAATGCGTGAAGGTGATGGGAATACAATAACAATTTTAATTTCCACTTCAACACCTCAACAAATAGGAAGAAGAAGCTCATGGACCACTCGCTGGTAATAAATGATGTGCATGATGCGCCGAACGAGAAAGCGAACGCTGTGTGAATCAATGGAAACACCACACACATGCTTCAGCAATGCTTTCATGCTCACTTTTTTACTTCTGAATTCGGCCTTGGGAACAGTCGCCGGAGCTGATACCTATAGCAGAGATGATTTCCCGGCCGATTTTGTTTTTGGTTCAGGCACCTCTGCTTACCAGGTTCGCAATCTCAATCATCATTTTCTTTGTTCTATCATTCTATCATATTATATTTTACATCAACATCAGTTCTTTCATCTAAACGTCTTCTTCTTGTTATTGTAAATAGATAGAAGGAGCTGCTAACGAAGAGGGAAGAAGTCGTAGCATATGGGATACCTTTGCGCACGCTGGTTCCTTTTCTTCTTTACTTCGCTATTCATTCTTTTTTCTTCCCATCCTTCTTACCACTTTTATATAGATTAGATTTTTCATATTTTTGGAAACTCCGTACAATAAACAAAATTAAGGTAATAGATATTTTCTGAAATATAGTGTAATATGAATCTTTTTTTATTTTTGTACAGTTTTCAAAAATATTAACATGAATATCAATTATAATATGTAATTATAATTTAATTGAGAGATTAAGGTTTAACATTTGATAAGTATCACTCACTGCGTGTAAATTGAATTATTTTTTCTCCAAAATTCATTAATATTTTGAAAGTTATTTTTTAATATATATATATATATATATATTATAGTTACACAGATTTGTATATTAATATAATACCATTTAAATTTATGTTTTTATAAATTAAAATTAATGTATATATTTTCCAAATATACTTAAAGTATGAATTATTTGGTAAAAGTTATGTTTCTCTTGTTATATCATATATTACAGTCTTATTTTTTTCATTATCTTTCAATCGATTCTTTTTCTTTCAAAACTTACCATATAAATTTACAGTTTTTTCACTATTATATATATATATATATATATATATATATATATATATATATATATATATATATAAAATATATATATATAAAAATATTTTATACCTTATTTCTAATTCTGGAGTTAAAAAATTAATAGAACTTTCCATGATATACTTAAAAATATAAATTATTTCATTGCCATGTGTAATAAAGTTTGACATGAAATTATATTTTAATAATTAGATATTCACAAAAAAAATCTTTATATAAGATAATAATGTAGCACTGCATAAAGTTATTAATGATATAATATTTAATAAAATTTATTTGGATGTCATTTGAGAGAATAAAAAGAGTAAAATTTGTAATTATTTTTTTATTTGTGTATGTTAAGTTGTGATGTACTATTTCAATTATTATGGTCTTATATAATGATGGACCTTAGTCGGGACATGGTCACTCAAATTTTTTTTACATATATAAAAATTTATATGTAAATAAAATATTTTTTTAAAATTTTAATATATTTTAATATATTTATCATTCTAAGAAAATATTTCATTAATAAATAATTTTAGAGGTCAAAAATTGTTAATTACTATCAATGGCGAAACTTGAGCAAAAATTTTAGGAGGACAAATTATATTTGTTATATATAAATTGTTTTCAATAATTGAATCAGAACTAAAGCTTGGTGCAATATCCTTTCAATATAGATTATCATAGTGATTGTTAAAAATTCAGCCTCCATCTTATTTATCAACTTGTTCTTGATTATTTTCATTGCAGAAAAATATCTTTAGCTATAGATTTTTCAGTTGTAGATGTAGAATTTTGTGTTCAAGTTCCGCCAGTGATGATGTAGATGCATTTTTTTTCATTTTCATCAAAAGTCCTCCTCTTTAAAAAAGATTTTTTTTTTCTCTTTACCCATAATTTTTCTAATATAAATTTGTCACCTCTCACCTATTTAGGAAAAGATAGAATTATGAATACCCCAAATTAAATCTTAAAATTAAGACTCAACAATTAGAGCATGATTTTATGATCTCTGACATATAGAGATATACTTAGAGTGTAGAAAAGTCACAAACAAGAGAAAAACATACTAGTTAGAAAAAAAATGGTAAAAAACAAACTTACTCAAAAGAAGAAATTGTTCGGTCTAAAATGTTTCTTAACTCCTCAATTTTGCCGTGGTATAATTTGATTTTAAAAATAATAAAAAATTGATGGTGAAAATTGAGATAGAAATAAGAGAAGAGAAAGAGATAAAGACACAAAAGAGAGAGAAATCAAATAAAAAGGTAAAAAAATTATAATAGAGCAAGAAAATATGATTTTTAAATTTTAATTTTTTTTAAACTAAATTAATATAAATAAAATAATAATATATAAATATATTTTTAAAAATTATATATAAAATATAATAAAATAAAAAATTATTGGGGGAGCTGTGACCCCTTTGTCAACATAATTTTGCCCTTGATTACTGTAGTGAGCAATTTAGATAGTAATTTACAACATTAAAAATTATGGGTTACCAAAAGAATCATGATTATGAATAAAAAAATTATAATTGGTTGCTAAAATTTAGATACCAAGTTTTGACTACTAAAGCAATTAGTTTATAAATTGGTTACTAAATATTAACGACCAAGGTTTTGGCTACCAAAGAAATTAGTTTCTAAATTAGTCTCTAATTAATTAGTGACCAATCCAGAGACCAATTATAATTTTTTTATTCATAATAGTGACTATTTTATTAATCAATAATTTTTTATTTTGTAAATTGGTATCTAAATCGATCACTACAGTGACTATAATAAAATTTATTGTTATTTAAGAGTTTTCTTATATTGTATATAAATATTTTGACATCCTCAAAAATATTTGTTGAAGATTCGTGATTGGTCTTATATGAAACATAGAAGATCATTTCTTAAAGAGTGTTTAGTAATATCAAGCTTAGTTAAAGATTATTATCGTCTAACTTTTTTACTTTTCATATATAAGTTGTTTTAACAATTTTATGTTTTCCTTAATTTCATATAAATAGAGATCATGCCAAATTGTATGGATATGTAATATACGTTGTGTTTATTTATACATGTGTTATATATGTATCGAACCTTCTACTACAATAGAATTACTTTCTTTTAAAGAATCTTGAGATGTGACCACCAATTTGAACTTAAGAAGTTTTATAATGAAACCATACGGAGGATCAAGATAAAAATTATCTTGATATAACAAGATGTGTTGATGCGATAAAGGAGAGACAGACATGCCGATGTCTTTATCTTAGAAGGAGAAGATTAACATGATTAAAAAAGTAAACGTGACATAATAATTCTTCCTTATTATTGGAGGTAAGACACTTAAAAAAGATATACGAAGGAGAGAATTGTTGTGTTGATGTGGATGAAAATTGTTTCATTGTATAGGACAATCTTTGACAAGACTTTGTTTGAAACAATATTTATATTCATTTATGATGACAAACTCAAGAATGATGATTGAGCAACTAATAGATTTTAACAAGATTTTGGTGAAACTTAAATATGAAGATTAGACTTTACTGCTTCTCATTGCCTTGCGGAAGATGTTTGAACATTTTAAGATGAAGTTGTGACATCAAAGGTTTGAACACGTCAGTGAGAAATGTTTGGTGAAGCTGGGCAAGTAGAATTTGTTAAGAAGTGATAGAAAAACAAGGAGTAAGAGTTTTGTAATTAATGTGTACCTTTCAAGTCTAATAGATTGAAAGTTTGAAATCACTACAGTAAATTAATTGAATATGCGCAAATACAGACCTTGGGGTCCAATATGAGCTAAGACTCATGGTGGAAAGTCTTATTTCTGCACTATTATATATGATTACTTGCGAAGGTTGTGTATTTATATCTTGAAAAAGAAGACTAAAAGATTTTAGAGATTTGAGGTGTGACACACAATGATTGGTAATCGATAGGTAACCAAAGTACTTAGAATGGACAAGGGATTGAAATTTTCATTTTACTGACTTTGGAAGAAAAGAAGGTATAAGGAGGCATTATAAGTCACAAGTATACCACAACGAAATGGTCCTGTTATGGGGATTTGATTTGCCTAAGTCCTTGTCGAGGGAAGTTGGGAACATTATCGTTTATCTGATAAATATTGTCATCTATATGATAAACATGAGTCCATCATTCACTCTAAAGTTTTCATGACACTATGTTATATTGAAATGTATGCTCTGTATATTTAACTTAATTGATTCTTATTCTTATGTTTTCTTATTATTTTTCGAATCCAACATAATTTTATTTTCATGAAATCTATTACAAACATAATGTGAGGTAACTAATCAATCAGATTCATTCTAGTTTTTAAGAGGACAGTGCTGCTAAAGTAACAATTGGTCAAACATAAAATTTGATAGATATAAACTGCGGGGTGATGTATTTAGAATGTTGAAATTTAGTGAAGACATTAAATAAGAATTTGTTGACACCGTTATATCTTCTCTTAGGCATGAAGTCTGTAATATTTTATTACTTGAATTTGCGTAAAAGACTGTGAGCTGCACACCTCTACAGCAAGTAAAGAAATAAAATTCAGAGAATGAAATATAGAGTGACAATTTTCTCGTCCTCTTCTTCTGTGTATGTGGTTTAATTTTTATAACTTAATAGCAGATTATTAGATCCTCTTAAGAAAAACCATCTACCATATTATACACAGATTTACTGAGATGTGAATCAGTGACGAAAGACCAGTGAACATAAAATTTACCAATCTAGTTTTGCATTTTTCAATTACATACCGATCATTATTACCTTAAAACGTCAGTCTAATGCAATAATTTTTAATGAACAGGATATGTGCATGGAGAAAATGGAGATGTAGCATGTGATGGGTACCACAAGTATAAAGTGAATACGCTTAGCCATACTTTTATTATTTGCCTGTTAATGCATTCCTTGTGTTGTGATTCTCCCATTTGTGCAAGATCAGAGAAGATTGGGGCATAAGCTGCTCTAATAATACAAGTTTAGCCACTATTTTGTTCAACCGTTAAAGCATCACTGTAGCATCGTTTGATTTCAATTGTTTTCCCTAAAATATATGTAATGCAGGAAGATGTGAGGCTAATGGTGGAAACAGGACTTGAAGCCTATAGATTCTCCATCTCTTGGTCCAGACTGTTACCAAGTACGATACTCAACACAAACCCTTGAATTTTATTTTATATATCTATATATGTTTGTAGGGTAAAACCTTTCTCGACACTTTGAAAAAGCTTATGTTTCTCCACAGATGGTAGAGGACCCGTCAATCCCAAAGGATTACAGTACTACAACAATCTCATCGATCAGCTCATCAGTAATGGTTAGACTTGAATTCGGGTTTTTTAATTAGCTTGCAAAATTAGCCATGCATTGAAATCTATTGTATATTTCTACAGCTGATATAGTTGGTTGCCCTATTTCCCTGGAGCAGGTATCCAGCCACATGTCACATTACACAACTTTGATCTTCCACAGGTTCTTGAAGATGAATATGGAGGATGGGTTAGTCGTGACATCATGTATGCTTCTCATCTCTTGCTCCTTATAGGGAAATTCTAACTACTCCTTTACAAATTAGTACTTTTATTAATTTTTTATTTAATAATTTTTATTTTATTACTATGTCGAATTGTTAAATTTTGAGATTGACGTAAGAGAAAATGTCAGATGTGAAATTAATTTTTTGTATGGATAAAAACTAATAGATAAGTTACTTGGATGTAAATGCAGAAGAGACTTCACATACTATGCTGATGTATGTTTTAGAGAGTTTGGCGACAGAGTCTTGTATTGGACCACTGTGAACGAACCCAACGTTTTTTCCTATGGTGGGTATGATCAGGGAAGTTCTCCACCTCATCGATGTTCTCCCCCATTTTGTGTTATGAAGAGTAATAGGGGCAACTCCACATATGAACCCTACTTGGCAGTTCATCATATTTTGTTAGCTCACTCTTCAGCTGCCAGATTGTACTGGAGAAAATACAGGGTATGCCATCTAATCCTACATAAATGGCAAAATCTTCAACAAATATACTAGGCATTACTGTTCTCCATTTCTAAGAAACTTATGTAACATTGCAGCACAAACAACATGGATATGTTGGTATCTCTGTCTACTCCTTTGGGTTTTTTCCTCAAACAAATACAGAGAAAGACAGGGTAGCAACTCAACGAGCCCGTGACTTTTTCGTTGGTTGGTAAGCAACACAACCTACAATTGGTTTGTTTTACTTCTTTCTTTCCCTTATTCTTAATTTTTTCCCTTGAGTGTGACTTTCTATAGTTAACTTATTCTGATGCTATTCTAACTACTTAAAGATTGGTTTCTTTGATTGGACATACCAATATGTCCAAGAATAATAAACATGGCAGCTTTACAAGTATGCTTTGCTATTGCAGGGTTATGGAACCCTTGCAATATGGAGACTATCCAATTTCCATGAAGACAAATGCAGGTGTAAGAATTCCGGCCTTCACACCTCGTGAATCTGAACAAGTCAAGGGTTCATTTGACTTCATAGGAGTCATTCACTACACCAACATCAATATCACAGACAATTCTGACGCCCTTAAGAACCAACTCAGAGATTACGACGCAGACATGGCTGCAAAGATTTGTAAGGCTTAATTAAGGATAGTGAATTTAGTAAGAGATTAGAGTGTTAAAAATTTAAGTATGAATAAATTTTTACAGTATATAATGAAAGAAGTACTTGTAAACACTTAATCTTTTAGATCATGGGTGGTATCATATAGGTTTGTTGAACATTTTAACTTTCAAACATTTACCATTTCACTCTAACCATAATGTAATACCCCTTACATAACCTAATGATAATTTGATATTATAAAAAAAATAATATAAAGTTGGGCAACGTTGTAGAATGATTTATCAGTATAATGACTTGCCATTTTTTTGCAGCAGGATTGGAACTATTTTCAAATGAAGAGGTAACAATAAAATATAAAGTCATGTAAACTGGTTTTACTTTTTAGATTATCCATTGTGCAAATGACTGACTTTTCGTTTTACTTGATTCAGTACCCTGTCACACCGTGGGGTTTGCGGGAAGAATTGAATAATTTCAAGCTCCTTTATGGCAATCCTCCTATATTCATTTATGAAAATGGTCTCTCTCTCAAATTACGTATAACTGCAATGAATACTGTTTAGTAAAATCAACCCTTGATGTTATACGGATTGAATATTAAGCTTGGGATTCTAGTTCTGTTGCTGTAAGCAAAGCAACTTGATTACATTATTACATTAGGCTTTTTTGTTTCAATCTTGCTCATTCCTGCTTATACTCTTTACCACTTTTTAATGCATTGGATTAACAATGCCATTGGTTAGTGGCATACTGCGCTTAACTTGTATTCTCCTATATAAAACACCTTTAGACTTAGTTGTACGGAACTTTACTCAACAATCAACGTATGGATCAATGGTAAATTAGGAAATCCTGTTGATGATATCTAGGTTACTCACTTGGAACATGGTAAGTTTAAATGATTGAGAGTTACTGATTAAATTTTGGGTTGTTAGGTCAACGAACACCAAGCAATTCGTCACTACAAGACGTGTCAAGGGTGAAATACTTGCATGGATATATTGGTGCAGTGCTGGATGCCTTGAGGTATGTAACCACTGCTCTAACTCATGTAATAAATATATCACAATTTTTTAATCACTTCCATAGGAATTCCTTAAGTTGCTTTTATTTATGACTGCGGAATCTAAATTATGGATAACTGATCTATTGAACTATACTGTTTATAACTAATATTGTGAAGTGACTCATGTAGAGAATTTATCAAACATACCCAGAACACACACCGACAAGCAAAAGAACACAAATACTTGAACTAGAAAAAACAAAGTAGTTATCATTAGATTGTAATACAGTGGTTTATTTTTCTGTAAGTGTTCCCATAAACACCTCTGATGCGTTCTCTGATATTCTGCATCACTCCAAAATTTCTCAGAGATGGATTAAACATAAAGGGGTATTTTGTCTGGTCTTTCCTGGATTTGTTCGAGTTGTTGGATGGATACAAGTCTAGCTTTGGCCTATACTATGTTGATAGGGATGATCCAGAGTTGAAGAGACACCCAAAGCTCTCTGCAAAATGGTATAGCCAATTTTTGAAGAATAGAAGCAGTTCTATAGTTGGAAGTGTTGAACTTGATAAGGATCCCTCACTCGTTTCAATTGGCCACTTATTTGAGTAGGTTCTTTGTTTGTTATCATAAAAAAGTCATTGCACATAAGTGGTCTTAGTATTGTATGCTTGCTTTCCCTTAAATACATAATAATAAATTTGGAGAAAACATAGATACCTAGTCAAATTTCAATTCAGATTGTAAAGAAGCATAAAGAGAGCTGGCAAGTAAAGCCGCATGGTAATGTATAACATACAATAGACTATGACATACCATACCATATGCCATGTTAAAGACAAGTGGATTTCAAATAACAGTATAGTTTTTGGGTGTGATGCTGTGTTTTTATACTCACTTCCCTCTTTCCTCTTACCTGATTTTTTCCACAATAGTGGTTGATGTAGCTTATATGAATAATCTTTCAGCATTGAAAAAATTAATTAATTTGAAATTATGTATATTGAAAATCTTAGAATTAAAAGTAATGTCGATTTAAAATATATAAATGAATATAAACCTACTTCACATACTAGATTTAAAATTTATATTAAATATTAGCACAACACAAATTAATAATTTAACAATAGAGTTATTTTTCTCTTGTAAATAATTAAATTCACAAAAAGGAGAAATATAAAATTTCTCTACGGAAAATAAAAAAACTTGATAACAATTAAGTAAACTTTTTAAAAGAATTCATTAAATAGGTTTGCATAGGCTGGGGTCCTCCTAATACATCTATTTTATCCTTTTCTTTTAGTCCCTTAACTTTTCTTTTCTGTTTCTATTTCCTATAAAATATAACTATATTATTTTAATTCTTTTATTGAGTGTCACATTCTTAGATAATATTGTGAAAGATAAAATAAAAGCAATCAAACACTATATCACAGTGACGTGACATTTCATTTGTCACTTCTCATGCCCAAAATGAAAGTATAGTAAAATTTGATATCTTAAACTCGAAAAGATTGAAATTTTATAAAATTGATATATCATAGACAACCACGGAGCTTTTTGGGACGGGGTGGCCATGGCCCCAAAATTAAGTTTTCTTTTGTTATATATATATATATATATATATA
>Ga0214543_1006374_pt1 | contig 21025 bp, 8 predicted proteins | sample CNSS2metaG_FD_160094 | JGI IMG/M metagenome (GOLD analysis project Ga0214543, IMG submission 160094) | Root nodule microbial communities from cowpea collected in UCLA plant growth center, Los Angeles, California, USA - CNSS2 | ecosystem: Host-associated > Plants > Roots > Nodule | place: USA...
TTATAGGGTTTGGCTCCTAGGGCTCTCGAGAGTTGTAGAGAGCACCATGGCAGCCAGAGGAAACTTCCCACAGAGAGAAGATCAAAGCTTCGAAAGGGAAAGCTTGTGCTGGAAAGGAAAAGGTAAGATGTTTCTCTATTAATTTGTTGTATAGTTTCTTATACAAAGCAAAGGGAAATCCCTATCTTAAATAGGGTTTCCGAAAACCTAAAGGCAGAAAGGGGGAAAGCCAAGAGGAAACAAATTACTGCTTCTAAGCATTAATCCCTAACTATCAAAACGACTCAACAACCTCCCTTCAAGCTGGATAGTGTATATTTACCAATTCGAGCTTGGAGACGATTGATCTGTTTTGAACACAATGAGGGGACTTGGTGAAGATGTCAACAAGTTGTTCCTTTGAGCGAATGCAGAGCAGATGAAGAAAGTTAGCTTGGATCTTTTCACAAACGATGTGGTAGTCAAGGTCAATATGCTTCATCCTTTCGTGAAAACTTTGGTTGTGGGCAATGTGTCTGGCCGATTAGTTATCGTAGTATAGAGTAATTGTGGTGGAAACTTGAACGTGGAAATCTTAAAAGTAACCAAGAGTTCTTCTAATTTTGGTTTATCTTTTGTTGTTGTGATTTTCAACAGAGGTAATGCTTCTGTTGTTGACACTTTCTTCATTTTCAATGGGCTCGAGTTGCTCAGTTTGCCCATCATTATCATTATCAATCTCAACAATATGGTTTTGTTTCAGTAGTAACATAACCATTTAGAAAATCATCAACGAAAACATTCTAACCTTCTTTGTTACATGAGGTTTCAATATTATTGTCAAAATTCTTATAAAGGGAGATATCTTCATAAAAGACAATGTTCTTCATAAAGGAGGAATTGTTTGGAATATTAACAGATATAGGTTTTATTTTATAGAAAGTAACAAAATAATTTTTCTCATGGGTAGCATGATCAGTGGCCCTTGTATCTATAATCCAGGGAAGGTTACTTATTTTTCTCCTGGTGTGTTTTTTTGAACTTGATTGATGTTGTGCGAATGTGTCCCTTTGTTAGTATTTTCCAACATCTTTAGCAGTTTTTGTATTTGTTCAGGAGTGAAAGAATTGAGAGGATTGTCAGTATTAGTTTGTTTCACATTTTGGGTTTATGTGGAAACAACAAAATCTTCTTTGCAAGCATTTGCATAGCTTCATTCATTATGTCCTCCTTTGTCTTGGTTATTGTGATTGTGAATCTTCTTATACCATGGTGGAAATCCATGTTTGGAGTAGCATTAATCATAATGTGGTTCGTCTTGTGGCATTAGGAACATTGCTTCCCATAATTGGGATTTCTTCCCCTTCCTCTTCCTTGAGCACGTGAGCCAATGCCACGCCTTTGGGTTCTCCAAGTCTAGTCCTCTTTCCAATTATTTTGTCTATCAACAGTGTTGGCTAAAATCTTTGTTTTAGTGGTCTGATGAGTGACTGCAGTGACTTGTCGTTCTTTTTACATGATGAGAGAAAATACCTTATTCTATTGAGAACCGAGGCCATGTGTGCCTCTGTGCATTTTCAACCTTCCATCTTCTCCACCAGAAACCCTAGGTAGTCATCATGGTTCCACCATAACTCCGTCAGCCACCGCAATCTTCTCCTTCACCGTAAGAGCAATTCGTGAATCGTGTAACCACCATGGAACCTCCATGTTCTTCATACACGAAAACGTGAACACCACACTTACATAAACGCAAACAAAAATCACAAACCCTAAATCGCGTCTCCTCCCCCAAATCACGAAACCACCTCCGCCGCAATGATAAGTTTCTTCACGCTGTCGCCACCTACATGTCTCGCCACCATCAACGGCAGATTTCCATCCATGCACAACACCAATTTGCCACACATCTGCAACAAAACGAACTCACGCCCACTTCGCAAGCCCCAAATCGCACTTCGCCAAGCCATAACGCGAATGAGCCAAATGTTGAGTACTCGCGAGTGGCCGGAGCGCAACAGCAGCAACATTAGCGGACGTGGGTGAGGGAGAGAGAGAATGCGCACGCGGTTCAATTTTTGTACCCTAACGAAACTTTTGGCCTCGGTTCAATTTTTAACCAAGGCAGAAAACAATTTTTTGCATTAGTTCTATTCCACCCGAGACAGAAAACGGTTTTTGGCCTCAGTTCAATTTTTAACCAAGACAAAAAACAATTTTTGGCACCGATTCAATTCCACCTGATGCCAAATATCATTGCCCTAGTGGCATTTTTGAAACATTAGCCAACTTTTAGGCTTCGAGTCTTCAAAACCGAGGCATATAAGATCTTTGGGCACCGATTTTCTAAGAACCGAAGCAGAAAGACATTTTTTACTTCGGGTATATGTTGAACCGAGACATAAAAGTTGAAAAAAATTATAAAAATGTCACCGTGTAATTTTATTTTTCGGTTAAGTCATAAATGAGACTTATAACGCAAGTTAAAAATGACAAAACTGCACTGGTGTAAGCTTTTACATAGTAGATACTGTAATTGTTTCTTGCTTCTTAAGCATTCAAAAACTATTACTTCTGGAGTAAATAATGTAATTTAAAATCATTTGATTCGATTTAAATTTCAATTTAAGGTATAACGGTTTAATATATAACCAAATATAAATTATAATACATTTACATGTTTAAAAAATAATATTACTATTTTTTTAAATATATTTTTTTATAAAATGTCTTAAACTTATTTAGGCCCGTACCAAAGAGAGCTCTCACAAAAAAATTATCCAAAACAATTGAAGTCATAATTGTTTAGTTTAGGTGACATTTTTAGAAAATTTTCAAATGGTTAGTCAATTTCCTAGAAATTTTAGTAATGAATATCATAAAAAAATCTTATATTTATTATTTCAAAAATTTTAATCAGATATATTATCAATCCCTTATATTCATTCCACTCATGTTTCATTTTTATAAAATTAGCAGGATTAAATATGTTTTTCTCTCTTAACTCTTGAAGTGTAAGATGAAATTAATTTCTCTTTGAAATTTTGACCTAATTTAATCTTCCAACTTTAAAATTGTGTGAATTTAGTCCTTTTAATCAGATTTTCGTAACTTTATTTATCATTTCAAATGGATTTCATGGTAGTCTTTGAGTTGTTTACACAGTTTGACATACTTTTATTTCAACGTTAATTAAGAAACTATTATAAAACACGTTTGAAACGTCAAATATACTTAACAAAATTTGGTTAAAATGACTAAATTCATGCATTTCTAAAGTTAAAAGACTAAATATGGTCAAAGTTTCGTAGGGTGACTAATTATAATTTTCACGAAAAGTTAAAGAATCAAAAACATATTTAACCCAAACTAATATTATAACAACTCTACAACTAATTCATTCCACCACCTCTAATGACCTCTTTTGTTTATATATAAAGGTATATATTTTCTCTTTTTTATTCAAATCAAAACCCCAGTAGGTGTTATTGAAAACACACGATTCTTAGCCATCACAACAAAGCAATTAAAGGAGAGAAAGAGTGATTATTGGAGGTATTAATTCAAAGCCCTTCATGATTCTCAACATTATTTGAAAGTTTATGTTCATGATCATCATCAATTTGTTGAAAAAAAAAACCATAAATATTTAGTATATAATTTGACAGGAGGAGAGAAAAAGTGCAGAAATGGTTGATTTTGTCTCTTGTTAATGTATTTTGTTTTTGTATGTGAAAGTAATCACGTGAATGGGTTGCAGCAGACAAGTCTTCTCTTTTGAGCCTCTCCTTGTGTTTATAAGAACCCTACCACCCTATGATATCTCTCTTTCTCATTCGTTGTTATTTCTTTTCTTATTCTTCTTCTTCTTCCTTCACTGTCTCTTATTTTCTCTCCATATCCATGACTCCTTATTCAGCTCCTTCCTTACAACCTCAAACCCAAATCTTCATTTCTCCTAATAATCAGGATTGCCCTACCTTTTTTAACATATTTCATGCAAAACCCACACAAAATTATCAGCAGGTAACATTTCATATTCATATATTCATATATTCAATATATTCAACCTTCTGCATATTTATTCTTTACCATTTAATCACACCCTTCTTGCCTATTTTAGCTTTATCATATATCTATCCACTATACAAATATATAGTAGCTTAATTTCATCATCTTCATTGATTAGGTCAAATTTATTCTTCTTAATGATAATTATGATCACAAAAACAATAGAGTTTCAATGAAGTTCAGATTCTCTGTTAGAAGATTTTTTGATTTTGATGTTCGTTGAGTATTAAAAATACACTATATGAATATTTTATAAGTTTTTTTAATATATTTTAAAATTTTAAAATTAGTGATCATCAATAAATTTTGAAATCATACCTAAGAGAGAATCCAAATTCGTTGTGATGATAATTCAAATTTATTCATTTTCAATTTTCTTTCTCTTTCTATTCCCTTCTCTAGTGTCTCTCTTTTTCTTTCACTTACCTGGGTATTAATCTAACACATATGTTGATGTTGAATATTAGGATGAGACGATGGTACTGCATGATGGATCATCAAGCAATAATATGAATTCAGGTGATCCAATTAGGAACAGAAATGAGGGTAATCTAGGCTGGTACAAAACGGAGGAGGAAGACACAAAACATAGTCACGGGTCTGGGAAATGGATGTCTTCAAAGATGAGGCTAATGAAGAAAATAACGAGTCCAACCTCTGACAGATTCAACCCTCGTAATAACACCACTAGGGTTTGTTCCGACTGTAACACGACCACTACCCCACTTTGGAGGAGTGGCCCTAAGGGTCCCAAGGTTAATCAATCTTTTCCCTTTGCAACAATTAACAACTTTTCAACACTACCACTGTGCAAAAGTGTTTTACTTTGAACATGAATTTATTAACATGCAACATTTTGGTGGTGCAGTCGCTCTGCAATGCCTGTGGAATTAGACAGAGGAAAGCAAGAAGGGCAATGGCTGAAGCTTCTTCAAATCCAATAAACTCAGTGTGTGCAAAGACAAGAGTGTACAACAAGGAGAAGAACAAGTACAAGAACAAGTACAAATCCACTACTACTACTACTGCTTCTTCTGCAGGTTCATCTGAAGGGGTGAGAAAGATTGAATGTTTCAAAGACTTTGCCATAAGCTTGAGCAGTAAAAAGTCTTGTTTCCAACAAGTGTTTCCACGAGATGAAGTAGCTGAGGCAGCGATGCTTCTGATGGAGTTATCTTGTGGTTTTCTCCACTCATAATTAACTATGTCTATATCTAGTTAGATATTTTTGGCATTTGCTTTTGTTTTTTCACTTTTATATAGAAGCATCTCGTAATTATTTTTGTCTGGTTCTGACTTTTGAGCTGTGAAATCGAGCTGGTGTATTTGCAGCAGAACCAAAACATTGTCGGCTTGGTGTTAGTGATATGATACAGTACTACTGTACCAAGATTTTTTCTCTCAGTATCGTGGTAATCCTTGTTGTATGTGGTGCGAATTGTCCGTGATGGAGACTAAGTGAGCTGAGTTACAGTCGAATCGTGGCGTTTGGACTGTTACACTTTTAAGTAAAAAGAGTTATGCCTTGACTAATGACTATAACTTTTGATTTAGCGAAAAATGTTTGATGTAAGTCGAGTTACAATCGAATCATGGTATTTGAACTGTCTTCCTCAATTTAGTGTATATATAAATATGATAATACTTGTTAGTAAATAATTTTCAAAACAAATTTAACCAGTGTATATGTTGTTGATATGATAAAGTTTGATGACAATTTCTGTATATGAAGATAATAAGAGAAGAAAAAAGTATGTGATAAGTGGGATGCAATATGGAAATAAGGGACGTTAAAAGAATTGTTTTATAAGGTATTTTGTAGTTAACTAGTTTGATATTCTCTGCATCCAAACAAAATTAATTGGTATGATATTTTGTAGCTTGAATTCATGTGTTAAGGAAAAACGACAGGTGTTGCAATTGCAGCATGTTAACTGAACAGAATATAATTTTAAAATTTACTAGAAAATTTATTAGTTTAATGTAATGGAATATATATATACCATTTTTAGTAAAATTATGTGATTCTTGTTTATGTAAATTATATATATACAATGGGTCATATATATGAACAAGTTTTTTATAACATTTAAAAAAATTAAAATAATCTATAAGATAATATTAGTTTATGCACAGAATAAAAATAACTATTTAAGGAATTGTATGAAACAAAGATTACAAACTGGTTTATGTATAATTTAATTATTCTTCTAAAATTACCAATGGAAAAGTGATGGCTAAATTGGTGTATTATTTTCTGGGTTAGCTATAATTTGATGGTTTAAGCAACAGTGAGGAAAAGGAAGATATTTGCGACTTATGCTTCATTTCGTTTGAGTAAATATGGTGGGAGTAGTATACGGACTATAATATATCGTTGAGAAATGATAGAATGACATATTTTTGTTACCACTTCTCTTACCACCTGAGTGGCGTTAAATATTTAGTTTTAAATTTTTTTTCTAAATCTAACTGAAAAATGAAATGACAATGCAGAAGGTTTGGTTATGCACTTGCGCGTTTTGGACACTTGTCATTCATCATAGAACCCTCCTCTCTTTTCATTTTGATTTTTCAAAAATGGTCTCTCCTCTACTCCAACTCTTCTGCAAACCTCCCCAGAAAATCCTCTCCGCACACACCTCTCTGCCACCGTGAAAACCCTCCCCGTCCTTTGAATGTTGAAACCCATGCTCTTCGAAAAACCCTATCCCATTTTAATCTTCAAACTCTTCCCCCTATCCCAAATCCCTCTGAAGCAACTGTTCCCCATACCTCTGAACCAACCGTTCCCGAAACCTCCCCAGAAAACCCTTCCCGGAGCCACCGAAGAAAAATACTAACCTGCAACATTTTTAAATTTATCTTGCAACCCAAGCGCAATTATGATGTAACCCATCAAGGAGATTTTGCATAAAACAAATTGACAGATATTGGAAGTGCATAACAACACACAAATCTCTCCCCTACTAAAAGAGTGGACTTCAACTGTGCACACAAATACCAGACCCCAACCCACTTATTATAAACCAAGTGTAAGTTCCTTTGGGAAAAAATAGTCTGCAACATTCTTAAATTTATCTACAACCCTTAAGCAATTAAGGTGTAACCCACGAAGGAGTTTTTGCACAGGAAAAAATTGACAGATTTTGGAAGTGCATGACAACACACAATTTTCTCCCTTCCTAAAAGGGTGGACACCAGCTGTGCACACCAATACAAGACTCCATCCTACTTTCTCTAAACCATGTGTAAGTTCATTTAGGGAATAACTAGCCTGCAACATATTTAAACTTATGTTGCAACCCAACAATAATTAAGGTGTAACCGACGAAGAAGTTTTTGCACAAAATAAAATTGACAGATTTTGAAAGTGCATTACAACACACAATTTGTTTCTCTTAGTAAAAGGGTGGACCCCAAGTGTGCATACCAATACTAGAGCCCATTCCACTTCTTCTAAACCAAGTGTAAGTTCATTTAAGGAAAAAGTAGTCTGCAGCATTTTTGAACTTATCTTGCAACCCAAGACCAATTAAGGTATAACCCACAAAGGAGTTTTTGCACAAAGTAAAATTGACAAATTTTGGAAGTGCATAAGAACACACAATTTTCTCCCTTACTAAATCTGTCAATTTTACTTTGTGCAAAAACTCCTTTGTGGGTTACACCTTAATTGCTTTAGGGTTGTAGATAAATTTAAGAATGTTGCAGACTATTTTTTTTCCCAAAGGAACTTACACTTGGTTTATAATAAGTGGGTTGGGGTCTGGTATTTGTGTGCACAGTTGAAGTCCACTCTTTTAGTAGGGGAGAGATTTGTGTGTTGTTATGCACTTCCAATATCTGTCAACTTGTTTTATGCAAAATCTCCTTAATGGGTTACATCATAATTGTGCTTGGGTTGCAAGATAAATTTAAAAATGTTGCAAGTTAGTATTTTTCTTCGGTGGCTCCGGAAAGGGTTTTCTGGGGAGGTTTCGGGAACGGTTGGTTCAGAGGTATGGGGAACAGTTGCTTCAGAGGGATTTGGGATAGGGAGAAGAGTTTGAAGATTAAAATGGGATAGGGTTTTTCGAAGAGCATGGGTTTCAACATTCAAAGGACGGGGAGGGTTTTCATGGTGGCGGAGAGGTGTGTGCGGGGAGGGTTTTTTGGGGAGGTTTGGGGAAGAGTTGGAGTAGAGGACGGGGAGGGTTTTCTAGGGAGGTTTGCAGAAGAGTTGGAGCATAGGAGAGACCGTTTTTGAAAGATCAAAATGAAAAGAGAGGAGGGTTCTGTGATGAATGGCAAGTGCCCAACACGCACGAGTGCATAACCAAACATTCTACATTGTCATTTCATTTTTCAGTTAAATTAAAAAAAAAATTAAAATTAAATATATGACTCCACATCAGGTGGTAAGAGAACTGGTAAGAAAAATATGTCATTGTATCATTTCTCTATATCGTTTAAGTTTGTATAAAAATTTCAAAATTTTATAGATTTTAATTTGCAAAAATATGAATTTTTATTGCAAGAAATCAATATTCTATATCAGTTTTTTTTAATATCAGATTAATTTGAACCAACCAATAAACACCTAAATAAAAGGAAGAACTTAAATTCAATCAATTTAAAGGAAAATATTTTATAGTTTATACAATTTAAAAGTGACGTACAATTTTTTTTATTATAACCTAATTTTTTAAAATTTGTATAAATTACAAGATTGGAGTGAGATAAGATGAAGCATTGTGATCTCATAAAATAGTTATAAGAATTAATATATTTTCACTCCCATATTATTGTTCAGAAGATGGATAGTTTGTATAAATTTGTTTTGGAAGATGGATTTGGAGGAATGCATTTAAAGAGAAAATTGAGTTATTTGGATTAATGAAAAATAATGAGAAAAGAAATAATTTAAAATAAAAATTTAAAAACAATAATGAGTCATGTGATAAGTTTGATAAATTAAAAAAAATTATAATTAATAAAAAATGTTGTATATTTTTATTTATAAAATATATATATATATATATATATATATATATATATGTATATATGTATGTGTGTGTGAAGTAAATTGATATAAATATATATAATTTGTAAGTATTCTTACCAAATTTTTTGTGAAAATTATTTTACATAAAATATTTTGCAAAAAAATTGATAATAATTTTTTGTAAATTTTTTTTACAACAAAATTTGTAAGTATTTTTTATGAAAATAAAATAAAATAAAATTGATAAAAAAATATAAGTTTTTAGTAGTATATTAAAATTCAATTAATATATAATTTTGTGTATAAAATAATAATTACTATTAACTTTTTGCACAAATATTCTTATATATAAAGAGAAAATTTGAGATAGAAAAAACTTTTTTTTAATTGGTATTAAGTAGGTTGTTTTTCAAACTTTCCTCGTATATTTTCTATGTTTGACTCGTCCGCTGATCCAAACAAAGCAATAACTTTTATCTATAATTTAAAAAATATATATATAATTTTTTAAAATTTAAAAAACTCTTGTATTTTGATTGCACTTTCAAGTATAAAATAACTATAATTCTTCAATTTTAGAGTTCTTTAATTTGATGATTTAGTATATTTAATATTCTCTAATATTTTTATCAATCACTTTTAATTTGAACAAAATGGGCCTTTAACGTCACCATTTTAACGTCAGTCCACTAAACAACCAACGTAAAAAATATCGGTGGCATTTTCGTAAATAAATGTCAAAAATGACATCGACCCCACTGAACCCAAACGTTAATTGTCAAAATGACATCGGCTCAATAATCTCGACGTTATTTGACGTCGGCCCACCCAGAACCCCGACGCCAATTAACGTCTGTGATGTTACCTCCGACGTTATTTAATGTCTGATAAGTTAAGCCCCGACTTCAAAATGTGGTTAACCTAATAGCACGAGACCCATTTCAATACATTGTTATTTCGCACTCCTCTTCCCCACCACTGTAGTGACGGCGACAAACCTTGTACGGTGAGTTTAGAATCGTTCAAACTCAAATGTTTCTTGATTTCTTGTTTTCCCACCATCGTTCTTGCATTTTGAATCGATTATTTTAAAGATTTTCATATTGTTTTAGCCTCCAACGCTCCCTTTGTAGCAGTGGCGACGACGAACCTTGCGAGCTTCGACGATGAACTTTGAGAGCACCGGCGACGACGACGAGAAACTAAGGTTAATTGGGTTTTATTGAACTCAAATGCATGGCTTGTGGACATTTTTGAAGGAAAATTTTGTGTTTTAAAGGCTAATTTCGAGCAACGCGAGACATCTCCCGTGGGCACCTCTTCAGCGGTAGTGACAAGGTTTTCAAGTCACCTCCAACTTCGTTCAAAAAATTGAGATATTTGGATATAAGATTAGTTTTTGTTTCCATACACTTTAATTGCACAATTGTGTCTTCATTGTATTATTTAGTTGCTAATTTTTTTATTATATTACACAAATTTTTTAGTAATTTGAGGAACTTTTTTTGAAAAAAGTTTCTTATAGATTAATCAAATTATTATTATCAAAATTAGTTTATGAAATTTTTTGGAAATTAGAACTGTTATGTAAATTTTCCATTTTTTAGGTGTAGGAAAATTATAAAATAACAAAATTTAAAAGAAAAATAGCAGCTTTTAACGTCTGTTGTTGCACTGTCAGACGTTAAAAGACGTCGAACTGGACAACAACAGACGTTAAAAGATGTCAGGTTTGCACTCCAACATCAATTTTGACATCACTTGATATGACGTCGGAGTTTGCATAGATGTTAAAAGCTGAAAATAACATACGTCAAAAGCCTTTTTTGTGTTAGGAATTAGGAATGTACCACAATTGGACATAAAAAAAACTCACCATCACATAAATTTCTTAAAACACAATATGGATTTTGAAAATATCTTACAAGGAATTATTATAAGAAGGTTAGACAAATATAACTTAAAAGTAATTGAAATCCAAACATTAAAAATTAAGCAAATTTTATTTGAAAAATGGTATTTCTATTCAATGTATTTTTTTTCATAAAGAAAATGGTAATAGTCTTACAATTCATGTTAACATCATAATTAATATATTTTATCCACTCTTTAATTTTTTGAAATTCTATAATGTTACGAAAGAAATAACATTCATGGTGCCTCGGACTTGGCATCCATGATTGATTTAAAGATTTAAATTGTTTTATAAAAGCTTTGGAGGAGATTTTGAGTCATGCTTAATTAATTGGGAATATTAACTCCTCAAAGATTAATAATTAACTATTTGAGAATACAAACATTTCGATTATTGTTTACATTACTATAAATTCTCATTTCGATCATTGTTTGCATTACTATAAATTCTCATATTACATTAAATTTCCTTGTAAATTTGTTAAAAGAATTTGCAAGAAAAAAATATTTCTACCATTTTTTCTAAAAATCTTAATTTGCAGGTAATTCTTTTTTGGATAATTATCTCTTACAAAATTATAAAATTTGTAAGTATTTCCTACAAAATTTGTTGTGAAAAATGTTTTATATAAAATATTTTGTAAAAAAAATAGTAGCAATTTCTTGTAAAAAGTTTTTTACAATAAAATTTATAAAAATTTTTTATAAAAAAAATTCAAAACAAAATTGACAAGAAATATGAGTTATTTTAGTAGTGAAAGTTGTCTCTTTATTCAACCATTAACAAAAAAAGTAAATGAAAGACAACAAGAATAGATTTTTCCAAAGAAATACAAACATTATTTTTAGTTATTACAAGTTTTGACAATCTTTCAAATAAAAATAAGATTAATGGTAGGCTAAAAAAATTGAAAAGTTCAATCAAAGTAAACATTAACCCCAACAATGGAAAAGCCCTTTTCTTTTCAAGACTCTAATAATAGGGTTTGAATCTTCAAAAAAATTTCTTTACAAATTTAATATGTAACATAACCATGTATTACAATTTTCAAACAAAGTCATAATTTTTATACATGTGAAATCCTATTTCAAAATAAAAAATAAATAATTATAATTAGCACAATACAAAGTGAGAGATAGAAGAAAAAAAAAACTTAGTTAGGTATAGAAAGTAAACATGAAGATTAATTATCCTAAAAAAGTGGTGCTTTGCATAGTATTTGATAGAATTTCAACACTTCATCATAAAACAAGACATATTTTTCATTATCACTTTATCAAATTTTCAAGGATGACGTACTAACATTAAAAAAGATTTAAGAAAAGAACATAAGAATTTAGTAGGAATGATGACAAAGATACTAAGAAAGATCTAACAAAACAATTAAAGTTATGTTAAACTTCAATTGGCCTACAAAATATCAAATGAAAGAAAATTGTTAAATTGATAAAGGTATACAGAGAAATTAAAATAAATCTTCTAATGATAGATTTTAAAGTGATCAACATCCTTACATTATTTTAGTAAAAAAAAATAGACATAAACAATAGAAAGAAAACAATTAGCAAAAAAACAAGTATACAAAAAACAAATTTAACATTTTCATATAAATATTACTAATTTTACCAAGTAAATGAATCAATTTCAAAATATATATATATATATATATATATATATATATATATATATATATTGTTTATATTTTATGAACGTTATTGGATTTTCAATAACGTTCGTTTTCAATAATAGATATGACAATATAAAAATGTAATTTCTAATGAATTTTGTCCATAAATAATTCGTTTATTTAAAAGAATAATTAAATCACAATCAAATTTAGGTATCAAAATAATTAATTATTATATTAACCAAAGTTAAATATTATTTTATAAACTAAAAAACTATTAGTATCTAAATTTTTATTACAAAATTATAATTAATTTATAAATTAGGATATAAATTAATCTCTGATATTAGTCACCAAAATTTGAAATACTTATATTATTATTAATTTTAAATTAGTCTTTAATTTTAAATAAAAGCTTAATTTATACACTAATTTTTTGATAATTAAATTAGTCAATATAATAATATAGTTACCAATCATTTTAATTTATAAAATAGTATTTAAATTAAACAATATAATAATTAATAATTTTTTATTTTTTGAAATTAGTTTCTGTTTAATAATTTTCTTCTAGTAATTTTTCATAAATTTGATTATATTTACGTACTTTACTGACACATTATTCTTCTAAACACGTCACTCCCTCTACTTTTCCTTTTCTATATATATATATATATATATATATATATATATATATATATATATATATATATAAATTCACATTTTGAATATAGATTATGTATACTAGCGTATATACAGACGATTTTGTGCCTATGTGATGCATTTTTTTACATATACATGATGTTATATTAGTAGGTGATGATGCAATGATAATGTAATGTTATTAAATTAATATATAAAATAAAATTATATTTATTAAAAATAAAATGAAATATATCAAAAAATATGAGGGAATAACTTTTGATGAATAGAGTAAGAGAGAATAGCATAGATAAATGATTTTATAAAAAAAAATTGTAGAAGTAACAGTCAATTTTAAAAAGTTTAATAAATAATTATATTTTAAAGGGTAAAATTGGTATTTTAAAATGTGGACACAAAGGAGAAAATCTCTTTATATATTGTTATTGATTGTTATGTTCAATTACTAGACGTTAAAATACTCCGTTGGTCCTCGTTTTTATAGCAAAATCTCAATTTGGTCCTCGTAGTTTTATTAGTCTCAATTAGGTCTTCAATTTTGTAAATTAGTATCAATTAGGTCATTTCCGTTAGTGTAGAACTAACACAGTTAAGTATGTGTCACGTGTCACCTCCTCATTTTTTTGAATTTTTTATTTTATTTTTTAATTTTTTTTAAAAATATTTATGCCACATGTCACGTTTGTAGTGTGTCACGTGTCAATCTAATATGGTGACACGTGTCAAATTATTGTATAAATCTCAATTTGGTCCTCATATTTGTTAATTTGATTTGATTTCAGTCTCAAAATTTTTAAAAAATTTTTAATTTCATGTGCTCCAAATTTAGAAAAAATTTAATTTTTATATAAATGTAATGATAATACTTTTATTACAAGTGATATTTCTATTACATATTTTTAACAATATTTAATTTATTTAAATTTATATTTTACATTAAACTTTATTTAAATTTTATTTTAAAATTATAAATATATAGATTAATAAATTTATATTCAAAATATTTGTATAACATTCTATATCAACAATATTTTAGAGTTGGCTTAAAAATAAAAATTTTATAAATTCAAATGTAAAAATTTAAAACAATTTTATAACAAATTAAAATGAATATATTTCAAATTTTAATATTAAATACAATTAATATTATTAAAATATTTAATAAAAATATCAATTTTAATAAAAATAATCATAACATTATATAAAATTAAAATTTGGATTAAATTTGGAACACCTAAAATTGAAAATTTTAAAAAAAAATTGGGACTGAAATCAAATCAAACAAATATGATGACCAAATTGAGATTCTTTGACACGTGGCACCATATAAGATTGACACGTGGCACACTACAAATGTAACACATGACATAAATATTTTTAAAAAAAAATTAAAAAAAATTAAAAATTAAAAAAAAAATCAAAAAAAGAGGAGCTGACACGTGATACACTTAACGGTGTTAGTTCTACACAAACAGATTACCTAATTGATACTAATTTACAAAATTGAGAACCTAATTGAGACTAATAAAAATGCGAGGACCAAATTGAGATTTTGGTACAAAAATGAAGACCAACAGAGTATTTTAACCTTACTAGAAAAATCAGTTTTGTTTGAATAAATTTGTTAAGAATGATTTAGGATAACTAATTTTTTGTGGAAAGGAATAATCGACTTTTATATAAATTATACATATATAATTACAAATTGTTTTACTCAAAATGTACTTACTTTTCTCTCTTTTTTAAATGAAAGAACATTACAACTATTATCTCAAAGCTAGCATAAAAGTACAAACAGTTTTCTTTAGTCCAAAACAACTTAAATTGTAAAATTCTATCTTAAATAAATACTTGGTTCTAAGATGAAAAGGGTCTGCAGAGTTTTTGCTTTTTTCTAAAGACCCTTACCAACAGCTTAACATGCTTCTGTTTTATTCTCATGAATGAGATGGATCAATATTATTATTGAGCATAAAACTTGTTACAAAATCCTTTTCTTAACAAAATCCTTTCTAGAAAATCATAAAAAATGTTTCGAAATCAAAATTTATTTTTAAAAAGTAAAGTGTTTTTTAAATCCATACAAACATTATACAAGGCTGCTCCTAATTTTTCTACCTTTTGTTATTTTTATTTAATTATTTTGTTTCTGCCACATACCAAATAATCTTGTCTCATGTTATTTAAAAGTCGAAGTCTGAGATAGGTTAAATATTTCTTATTTCTTTGATGTCTTTTAAAGACAAAACTGTAACAAAACACATGTTCTAAAATAGACAATGTTAGGTTTTATAGAGGGGGTTCATTGGGGAGATACAACACCAATAAGACTCCTTTTTTGTCCTTTTTTATACCGTTGTTCTTTTCTTTTACGAGACACGCTTACCTGACCCACACTGTCAAGAAGACTTTCGATACTAGGACCATACTGGTATTGCACTCGTCTGAGCCGGTATTAACCATCGGCTCTGATACCACTTGTTAGGTTTATAAGGAGGGGTATCACTGGGGAGAACAACACCAATGAGATCTGATCCTAACCACATAAGACACTGACACCACTCTCAACCCAAAACCTTAAGGCGATGGGTTTATGGGTCTTTATTCTTATATAGTGCTCTACTTTCTCATTTCTGGTCAATGTGTGACTTAGACTCACACTTGGATTCCTAACAAACAATACTTCAAATGTATAGTGATTAACTATGATTTTATCATCGAATTTGAGATCAGAACCATTGGAGCTCGCCGTGGAATCAATAAGAGAACTATCGATCTCGTGGGACTAATAACGGAACCATTAGTCCCTTAAGTTTCTATTAGGGATGATCTGCTCATTCCTCTTACACTTCGACCGGGGACTTATATTCCTACCACAAACTTAAGAGTCTCACATCGCTTAGAAGTTGAATCCTAAAGTGGTTTAAATACTATTTTCTCGTTCTACCATCTGAGATGCATTTTAATGACAAAACCGTGATGGAGCACATGCTTCAAAGCAGAAACTTGAGATTGAAACATATTTAATTATTTAATTTGAAAGTCAAATAATATAGTATACTTTGTTTCCTTAAATTTGTATATTTAACTTTTGTTCAATTTCTTAATTTGTCTCCTTTTAATGTCTTATTCAAAAAAAATAATTTAAAAGTATATTTTTGTTCAAATTTACTCATTTTTTCTCTTTATATATTTTATTCTACTTTCTATTCCTTATCAATTGTTAGGACTTCACTGCGTATTTATTCTTTTCTTCCGATAATTGTATTAATTAAGAATCATTTTTTTTCCTTAATAAGGGCAGCAACGGTACAAGGAAAAAATATTTTTATCAGTATTTTTTTTTTTTTTTTTAATTATAGTAACCCTTAAATATTTGGTTATTCTGTTCTTATTTCAAAATTGTATTCTTTGTTCCTTTTCACTTTCCAAGCTATTTCTACAATCTTAATTTCACATATTATGTAAAATTATCAAGTGTTTTATCTATTATTATTATGTATAGATTATTTTCAAAAAAATAAATTTGTTATAATGTTGATACTTACTTTACCTTAATAATTTTTATATCAAAAATATTTATACAGATATATAAATGTGTTTTTAGTTTTATATTTTCTTTGTACTTTTATAATCTGGATTCAATTTATAGTATTTAGTTAAAAATATTATACCTTTTAATTTAATTTTACCACTCGGTAAAAAGTAGCATTAGCAATCTCAATAACAGAGTATGTGTTTATTAGTGTGTCTGAGATCGTTTCAAGAATTTGAACTAAACTCTTGCATTTATCGTTCTCACTTGGAGATTAGTTATGATGTTGATAAAGTTTTTTATTAAAATAGTAAAACACAAGATTAGACAATTTTAATAGCCACTTTTCTCCTAAAAAGTCTCATTTTGGAAAAAACTTTTGCTTAGTGAGATGTCTTTTTTATTGTTAGAATAATGAAAGTGTCCTTCTATATTGACCAAGAATTATATTCTATTGTATAAATAATAATAAAAAATATAATTGAAGTCAAAATTAAAGAGTCACTTTATTATTTTGTTATGAACCTTGTTAGAATCAAATTACGAAACTTTCACCAATATTCCATGAATAAAAAATTCTCCGTACTTTTTTTTGCTTTAAATATTACATTTCTTTTTCTCTATATATAGATTTTATTTAAAGTAGATCTTAGTTTTTCAAACTTTTTCCTAGTTGTAAGTAGTTGGAAGTACATGTTTGATGAGATTATTGAGTGATTAATAATGTTTACTTAGTTAGGATTTTGTTTGAGTTCTAAATCATCTTTGGTTTTCATTATAATAATGATTATATGCGTTTCAAATGATGTAATTATGAATAAATATAAAGAGCTAGTACAAAAATTATATTTTATATATGGTTCTGTATTTTGTGTTTTCCTTATTTGGTATAATTTGTAGTTATGGTAAACAATTTTTTCATTGTTGTTTATTAAATGTATGCAAAACAAAATGTTTAAGCCTTTGTATTATACACAGTCATTAGGATATGTGTTTGCAAGTATGATAATTGTTTGGGTTAGGAATAGATACATGTTTTGTCTTAAAAAAATTGTCCGTTTATTTGTTGGATATAAAAAAAAAAGTGATATATCCATAAATATTTTATTATATATATATATATATATATATTAAATTTTAAATAAATTTATCTAAAAATAAATCTTTAAAATGTAAATTTAGATATAAAAATAATTTATAAGTAAAATTTAAATAAAATTACTCGATAAAACATTAATAGAAATATGTTTGGTCTTTTCAAGAAATAAATTTAAATAAATTATGTCAAAATATAAATTTTAAAAAATAAATGTTTTATAAAATAACTACAATATCACAAATTAAAAAAAAAAAATATACGAAGTCGGATTTTAAATAATTATTTCATGACATTGATATTTCTTTCATAAATAATTTTATTTTGTTAACTTGAATTTTAAAAAAAATAGTTAAAAGAATTATTAATAATTATTAGAGTATCATTAATGGTATTTATTTAGTATTTGTTGCATATTTTATTTGTTGATATTTTGGGGAATCGAATTTTTTGGTCATCCTTATGTATATATCTTTTTGTACTCCAAACTCATTAAATATATCTTCTTTGTCTCATATTGGTGATTAGGTAATGGGTTATGTTATGGATACATCTTCTTGGACAACTCCCACTCATACTTTGAGATTTTTATTTGTCCAATCTATTTCTTGCATTTAAAATAATAATCATGTAAATTTGTGACATTCTAATAATACAATTATTACTCCAAATTTAGACTTTAAGGAATCATACAAATAAGTTATTTCAACAGTTTTTCACTAACATCGTGTATCATAAGGGTGGTAATGTGAGTTTGGTCCGACGGGCCGACCTACAAGCCTACCAAAAAAACGCGGGGCAGGCTAAGATATTAAGCCTACTGGCTTGTAAAAGTCTATCACACATAACACGCAGTCCGTGTGAGTTGGCCCGCAACCTGCATGAAAAAAAACTTATACTTATGTATATTGGTTAATTTCCTTCTGAACTTTTACATGAACATTCCAAATTCTTGTATGAGTAGAAAAGACAAGTGTTATGTATTTTGAATGTGCTAAAATTTGAATAATACATCGTGTATGTCAAAGTACGAATATGAATATGATGAAAATGTTGAATTATCAATTTATCTTCAAACTTTTCTGCCTACAATTTCAACTAAAGGCAGGCCACCTCGACCAGCATTGCTACCCCTAATATATCATGGTCTAAATGATTGACCATCACTTTTTTAAAAAAGTTTATTGTTGACATAGTATGAATGTCTAATATTTTTTCATATTAAATCCATATTTTATAAGTCTTCATTATATCAAAGATGAACAAGTAATCACATATTTTTGCCAAATCTTGATGTTTCTAATTCGAACAATAAACGCAAGGACATTAATATGTCCTATTAATGGTTTTTTTTTTCGCAAGCAAATTGTAATAACTCATCAACCTCTTTTCATATTTTTCACTATATGTCACACACATTCATCAAACGTCGATCCATAACAACATAGGTTACAAACTCGATCATCATGAACTATATATGCAATATGTGATTCTTTCTTTTGTAAGCATCTATGCATTCTCAATGTATTTGCATAGCACCATAGTCAAGTATACATATGATGAATAATATAATTTTTTTCAACTTAAATTTCGCCAAATTTAAGTGTAGACTCACAATTTCTATGCATTAACAAATTGTAAAAAATAATTATTTCAAAATGTCCAACTAGACAATTCAATATTTATTACAAATGGTTAATTTTTAACTATTCACACTAAATTGCAAACGAGAATTAAGGTTCACTCAACATAGGGATGAGCAACGGTCGGGTTGAATCGGGTTCGGGTCTAACCTGTCCAATCCAACATAATCCATATTTTATTTTTTTAAATTCATTATGACTTGTTAGTAGTCCGATTAACTACGCATACAGGTTAATTCTTAATTCTTAATACATTTTAATTCTTAATTTTGTTCATGTTGTAAATTAATGAGGCCGACATGATCTCGCTTATCATAGGAAGACATGTACATGTGCATTACTGGTTGAGATGGTCCAGGATACGCACAAGTTGACATGGTTTAACTATGATAATATGTTGAGGCAAAGATGATCACAAAATGCTTGGACAAGATGATATCGGATGTACATAGTAAAATAGCCTCTCTGGTTTGACATGATTCAAATGAAAACCTAAAAACGTCAACATGTTGCTTGAAAATGCAAAGAAAATTTCGTGTTTTTTGGTCACTTTTGTCTTATAAGTATAGTTCCTATAAGATCATAATACATAGAGAATTATTCTAACGTAACTAAATTTACAAAAATTTGATTAAAATGATTAAATACATGCATTTCTTTGGAGGATTAAATTAGTCTAAAGTTTCGAAAATGAACTATTTTCAATTTTCACTGAAAATGAAGAGAGCAAAAACATATTTAACCATAACTATTTGTAGCTTTTTTATAAGATCATAAAACACCGAGAACAATCCTAATGTAAAGATATTTTTAGTGTTTTCTCAAAATAATTCATATATAATTATATATTTTTAATTTCAGAATATTTTAATGCAAATATAGTTTTAGAGTTTTGTCTCTTTATAACTAAATAAAAATATTAACTTACTATATCTTTAATAAAGTTTATTTGACTAACTAATTAAGTTAATAAGTTATAAACTTGTCGTTCTAAATTAAAATCTAAATACAAATAATAATATTCAACTCGTTATGTTTTGAATTTTAAGTCCACCAAACCCGTCCCTCCATGGGTAGATGATTATAATTTAAAAATGCAGTAAAAGTTATTCGGAGTATAATTAAAGGAAATTTAATGTTGAGATCTCAAGAATTGATACAAAATTTATAATTTTTTAAATCTTATTATTATGATAAGTTTTGAAAATAAAATAGATTCCCCCTTCGTCAAGTCCTTAAACAATAGATTTTCTCACTCTATTATTCCATTCATATGATCCCCACGCTGATTTCTAATCACACTCACTATTATTTATTAATTTTAAAATAACTACGAATTTTCCTTTTAAAATATAAATGCAATAACTAAAATATATTTTATCAATTATATTCTCCTCAAATTAAATTAGTTAAATGTTTAATACATAATATTTAGACATTGACAGTAAAAAAAAAAAAAAAAAATTAGTTTTTTTAATAAAATTTTTTTTTTTTGTTAAATTTGAAATT
>Ga0214543_1006375_pt1 | contig 21023 bp, 22 predicted proteins | sample CNSS2metaG_FD_160094 | JGI IMG/M metagenome (GOLD analysis project Ga0214543, IMG submission 160094) | Root nodule microbial communities from cowpea collected in UCLA plant growth center, Los Angeles, California, USA - CNSS2 | ecosystem: Host-associated > Plants > Roots > Nodule | place: USA...
CTGTGTGCTTTTTATGCATCTGTAATACCATTCCAACAAAATATTTTCAGTTACCAATAATCATGATTAAATAATATTCAAAACAAATAATAATTTATGTGCAACTAGTTAATTCAGATCTAACTCTGTTTACCATTGACTCTCTAATGTTTGAATACAGCTTTGAAAAATGAGTTTTCTATAAAAAAAGTAAATTTTAAACTTGAGAGATGAAAAACAAATATATCTCAAAATCGAGTGGAAAAGCATATTTAAACACAAGCCACTCAAAAAAGTAAATTAAAACCAATAATAACTGAGAAAAAAAAAAGGAAAATGGTTTTGGATATTTAATGAGAAAAGTTTTACCTGGGCAACGATGTTGTTAGTTTCACCAGCATAAACAACGCAAGATCGTTCAAGCCAGCTACCTTTGACCTTAAAGTCACAAACATCTTCTCTGGTGTTATTCGCCAAAAACACATCCAATTTGCTCTTAAACTGAATAAAGGACGATCGCTTCACAGAAAATATAAGATCTTTGGCTTCTGTGCTTTCCCCTCTGAAAGCTTGCCACCGATCATGTGCTGTCATCATCTGCATCAACAACACACAAATTTTCACCAATTTTTACAATTAGATAAACCCACTTAAACAACATAAAATATATTAAATGAGATGTACTGTGTTTCTTTTTAGAAACTACTAATCTCAGAGTGTTTAGTTAATTCAAGTAGGGTATGCGTGATTAGCTTTCACTAAGTAAAAGTATAAACTTTAATTAACCTAATAATTGAAACGAACATGTGATGTGTTGGGTGGAAGGAGGAAGGAAGAATGAAAAACCTTGCGGCGGAGGGTGACGATGGGCTGGCCGGCGGCGTCGATGAGGACGCGGCGGTCACGGAGGGTCATGAGAGACCCCTTGACTTTGAAGACCACGTTGCCGTTGACGTCGGTGACCACGAAGTTGTCGGCGAGGGTCATCACCTTCATCACCACCGCCAGATCCACCGGGTACGGAGCGCAGAACTGCGGCCCGATCACGGTGGTCGGCAACGCCGGCATCGGAGCGGAGGTGGTGGGTTGCGGTGGATAATGAGGGTTTGGGTATGCCATGTATAAGGATCACACTCAAACAAACAGGTAATAAGAAATTTATGTAATTATTGTCTCCAAAGCTAAAGTGTTGTTTTCGAATTTTGAATGAACATAAGTTGTCAAAGTTTCTTATATAGAAGGCACCATGATTGATGATGATGATGATGAGGATCTAGCATAGAAGTTGGATATGCTTGCTTTTTCTTTTCTAAGTAAAATATACATCATTTCCAGTAATTTTTCAAAATTATTCATTATTCAATGTCACGTGACATGTACTCTTCATAATTAAATACACAAAAAATTAACTCCTAAAATTGTTTTTTTTTTCTTCGCCAAAAAAAAACTTGTCTTTTTCTTTTATCAAGAAAATAAAAGTTGTCGTTTTCTTCATCGAATTTGTTGGTTGTAGATTTTTTTGTTGAATGTCGACTCTATGTTTTTTTTTACTGCAGTGACTTTGATTCAATGATATCATGGGTATTTACGGTAATTTTTAATTTGTCATGTTCTAAAAATTACATTTCATAATAATTATATCTTAAGCATCATTTCATTATCAATATTATATACAATTTGTAATATTTATTTTCAAATATCACCACTAAAGTTTATGTAATCTAAAACAATGTGAAATAGTTACCATATGGATATAATTTTTCTTAATAGTTATTACAAAAAAAATGAATATAACTTTCAAAAAGGGTTCTTAAGTCTTACAAAAATCTAAGAGTTGTAGAGGCTCCGCGCCACAGAAAACGAATAATCTAACCCGAATTAGAAAAGTGAACTTAAAACAGAAATGTTGTCAAAGTTTTATGAACAGTATTTTTATCACATGTTTAATGTGAAAATAAAAATAAAAAAGCAGAAGAGTTTGATTTAAAAGAAAGACAAAATACACAAGAAACGGAGAAATAAAAATTAAAAAATGTTTTTTAAGTTAAATAACCGATTGCAAGTTTAGGATTTAGACTATTCTCGTTAAAAAAAATTCTATTTGTTTTTTTTAATTATGTAAAACATCATGAAATATTAAGTATATTTAACACTTGTAGAGCGTGATTAATGCATACGGAGACATTTGTTATAAATAAACTCGAAGCTAAGTGTCCAAATTTCAGGCCAAGCAAGAAATTAAATATTAAGATAATGGTATAGTTCGCTAAGTTGAAGAATTCCGTCTTATTTTTAAAATTTTATTCTCAATCTATGAGTAAATTAATTTAAATTTACAAAAAGAAAAAAGAAAAAAAGTCGTTATTTTTTATTTTAAATTATACGCGTTAGTGTTAGCGTGTTGCGTTTTCTTACGCGGATTATTCTTGGTTGCTTAATTGAATATTTATCATATTCGATATGACTGATTCCAATTACGTGGTTAACTCCAAATTTTCATGCGAAAATGCAGTTTAATTAAAACAAATATTCAAAGCACGAATTAAAGTTATTTCATCAAATAAATTTAGTTTCTAATCCATTTTATTCTGTTTTTAGTCTTTAGATTTTTATTTGACTGGTTAAGGTTTTTTTATTATGTAATTTGAGCTGTTAAACTATGATATGACGTTAATTGTGTACTGTTTCGTGTCGATTTCGATGAATGATATTTTTCATTTTTCGAATATACGATGAAATATTGGTCATATTTATCCTTCAAACTACATTGTTTGTCATAGTTTTTCCATTTTACAACTTTTTCCATTTTAAAAATATCGGAAGTATAATTTATCCTCACTAAAAAAAATCTTCATCCATAATAAATTATATTGAATAAAAGTTGTTAGTCATTATAATAACCAATTTAAAAGTTTAAAAAAATATTGATTATTAAAATAGTCACTATTATAAATAAAAAAATTATAATTGATCATTAATTAATTAGAGACTAATTTAGAAATTAAATTATTTTGATAATTAAAACTTAAGTAATTAATTTTTAATGACCAATTTCTTTTGGTAGCCAAAATCATAGTAATTGTAACACCCCATTTAATTAAGTATGTGAAATTAAAGGAATGTCACGATAAAGATAACATAAAAGCGCGGTCTGGGATCAACTCCACACAACCCATGGCACACATCATATTCATTCACATCAAACCTTTAGCACAATACTCAAAACCAAGCCAGCATTATCCATACAAAACTAAGAAAACCATCCCACATTGCACTGTCTCGCCCAGCACCTCGCTCAAGCTGGAGGGCCTCGCTCAGGCGAGATAGTCTCGCTCAGGCGAGCCCCCTTCGCCTAGGCGAGGGCTCGAAAAGAACATCAAGAGAACAACGCGGGATCTCGCTTAGGCGAGACCCCTCTCGCCTGGGCGAGATGTTCGCTCGCTCAAAATTTTAGCGGGTCGCCTGGGCGACCTCTCGCGTAAAGGGGTTTTTGGCGAACCCCTGTTTATCTCGCCTAGGCGAGACTGGCTCGTTTGGGCGAGATTAACAGGTCTCGCCACTGTTTCACCTGCAACAACCATGCTTTACAGACCAACCAACCATACAGAGTACTTTCACGCATCAAAACGAAGAATTTAACCATACAATTAGTAATCAACCCACAAACAAGTCAAAACAACACAGAATTGGAAACCCTAACTTCTCGTACCTAGAGGAAGGGTTAACGGAAGTCTTGGCAGCACGATAGCTAGTACTGTTGTCCCGAGAACGGCTAAAGAGTTGGAAACAGTGGAGGAATAGAACCAAGGGAAATTTATTACGAAGCCCTAACTGGACATAGTGCCAAGGAAAACAATACATACAAGCTAGAAGGGGCACTTACGCGGAGTGGGAACTGGGTTTGAGCTAGCTCGAAGAGGACCTTAGGCAAACCCTAGCAGAGCGTTCCGTGAGGGGAAAGGAGAGTGACGACTGCTGAATTTTCTGCAAGATTGCAAAGTGAGGGTTAGGGCATCCTGAAAGGGGTTTTATCACTTGGGCCAACCCTAGGCCCAAACACAAGAGGGCAGCCCTTAACTTTAGGACAGAAAATTAGTAAGCCAAAATTAATGAGCCTTATAGTAATTAATTTTAAAAATCAATTTAGTGACCAATTATAATTTATTTTGATCACTAACATTGGTTCCTAATAAAATGTTTTTATAATAACTTTAAAAATACATTATTTGTGTTGACTGATTTTTCTTTTTTAAAATTTTATTTTTTTAAGCTCAAAAAGATATATTTATCGCTGCTTGAGTCAATAACGAATTATATTTTGGTAATGTTATCAAAAAGTCTTGAGGATATTTTTCTTTGACCATTTCTCCACACTCTTTTGCGAAAATAATAAGAAATAATATTTGTTTTCATATTTCTACTTCCTCGTTTCTTCTCCTTTCCCTTTCCTACCTACTTAACTATTTATCCAATTAATCCTATATGTATATGAATTTTCCACATTTACTAGGATAAACTAGATCATGAATTATTTAATAAGGATAATTGACCGTTTGAAAAAAAAACTATTCTAACATAATAGACCTATCAAATAAATTGTGGCTGATCTATTTTTAAACTAAAAAAAATAGTTTAATTTGATTTTATATGGGATTAACCAATAATTTTTTATTTAATTTTAAAAAATAAAAGTAATTAAAATATAATTTTGAAAATAATTATTTTAAAAAAATTAGTAGGTAAATAAATTTAATTTTAAATTTTAAATATAATAAATAAATTATAATATAAATATATTTTTAATAGAATAATATTATTACTAAAAGTTATTATTTTTTTAAAACGAACTGACCCTCAATTTCTGGTCCAAACTAATTTAAGTTGTGAATTAAATAGGGTCAAATCAAGATTGATTCATTTTTATGTAATTTGCTATTTGAAAAAAAAAAACTTAATCCAAAATGGAGGCATACCCTATATTAAAGCTCTAAACAATTGATATTGCTTCTTTAATAGTTGTATTTTAGTTTACCTGGATGATTTAAATGTGTGTTTGAAATTTAAAAAGAAAATTAAACCAAACTAAACTCAATTGAAATTGAAGAAAAACTCATTTGTTTTAAGTTAATCAAAGTTTAGAGTAAATCTTTTTTTTTTATCTAGATTTGAAACACACTGAAACGTTGTTTTGGTGAAATCCAAATACACTTTTCATAATTAACTTAAAACTTCAGCTAAAAGTGTAAGATATTTTCATAGTCCATAACAACATGTATATCATGAATCTTATAAGATAAATATAAAATTACATATGAGCCTAACATATGACACAATAACCCTAATAAATTTCGCTAGCAAAAAAATTATCTCTATTTTAAAAATGATTTATATGCTTAACTTAATCTTAAAAATGGACTAGGAAAAATATCTTAATTGAGAAAAATGACGTGTGTGGATGACATTTGTGTGGAAGTTTAGCAATACTTATTGTGGAAGTCCACATCGGGTATATATATTTCTATCTTGAAATGGAGGTTTTTTCCTGCACCCCATTCTTTTCTTTCAGCACCTCCAACTTCTGCTGCAGTTCCCATTTTACCCGTATAAAATATATATGAAATAAATAAATGATTACATATGTAATATGGGGTGTACACATTAGATTCTCAAATCCAGTTTAGGGCTCCATCAGATTATGAGATCCAGTTAACAAATTTGAAAATTCACATAATCGAATTTTGAAATCTAATAAACAAACAAAATATGACACTTAACTAGATTTCGTTAATCGTATTTCAAAATCTGGTAAAAAAATAATAATTTGGTCTCAATTTACATTTTCAAATTAAAATGAAAATTTTAAGGATGAGGTAAAAAAGTGGAGAGTAACACTATTACTCTATGTGATTATATAATTTTAAACTAATTATAATCATAAACCAAAATATTTATTAAAAATGTGAATTTTAATAAAAACATTATTATAATATTTATATAAAAATTAAATTTGATCTTAATTTAGAGAGAGAAAAAATTGTTACATTTAAAAAAAATGAAACTAAATTGAATTAAAATAACAATATAAAACAAAATTAGATATAAAATATTAACTCTGACATGTGACAAGTTTATGAATTGACACATGAAGATTTTTTTCAAAAATAAGAAAAATTAAAAAAAAAAACAACAAAATTACATGTAACAAACAATGTTCATTGTCGTAATTATTTAAATGGTGATAATAAAAAGGATTAAATTGATTAGAATTGAAAACTGATTGAAAATAATAATATTAAAACTAAATTGACAAAACTCAATAAAAAAGAAAAGGAATGATTAGATATATATTTTAACCTTGAATATTTAAAATAAAAAATAAAGAATATTTAGCAAAAAATACATAAACTTTAAACATCATGTCTCGTTTTTGGCTCTTAGTTTGAAACAAAAGATGTTCTCCTCCCCATGTGGGAACAAAATCTGCTTGCAAGTCCTTCGATTTGCTTTTGGAGTTATATATAGTTTTTGTTGCAAATTTTTTTAATAAATTAAAAAAAAAAAACAAATCTCATAAAATATGATAAAATATGAAAAATTCTAATAATTATATCACGTCTCTAATTAGTTTTTATTCTTCATATGAGATATAACTTTCACGTTGTATTTCGTCTAATGCCTATGCAACTATTTAATATAATGAATTTTTTATATTATCCTTTGTTGTGTCATGTGGTTAGTTCATTGCAAACTTCACACATGTCATTTGATGTCCTTTGTCTTTATTATATAGTTTAATATAGTATTTGTTACAAATAAAGTCCAACTTTTGAAAGTAGTTATTTTGGTTATTGATCGTCACTACACAAAATAATATAGAAATATAGAAATGTCTTCTTTAAAATCTATAAGATAGATATTCTAGGCTTATTTAGATTTGAATGGAGATTTGATGTTGCTTATTTATAGGACTGTTTTGACTTATTTTTTAACTTTTTAGATTTTCCTTTCGGAATTAAAGTGTGTCAAAAGTTTTCTTTTGAGCTCCTTCAATTGTATTATAGCTATAGTTTTTTGGAATAATAATTTCAGTTATATAATTTAATTACATATTTAGTTTTTTTTTTTCGTAAGTTAGTATACTTGTAGCCCACACTATACATTCAATTTCTTTTAAGAAAAAATTTACGTATTTGCTAGTAATAAGAACGAGCTGTGTTATTTATTTATGTAAGGCACTAATATTAATGTTTAACAGTAATATTCAATATTCATTGTGTTAATTATTTCCTTGACTCTGGTTTCTTTAAAGTTTAAAAGAAAAGAAAAAGTATAAGTGGGGAACCACCAATTTTATAATCTTTCCAAGATAGAACGAAGGATAAAGATGGTTTGATATTAAAACGAAAAAAATAACATGTCCTAAGAAAGAAAATATTAATAATAAGAATAAAATAAAGGTGACATAAACATGAGTTGGAAAATAAGTGCTTTTGTTTATTTGAATAACTAAACAGAGAATAAGTTGAAGTTTAAAGGTCCCTCCTTCTTCCTCACTAATACATAAGAGGCCACTCATTTAATAAAAACTTTCATATAATAAATAATTTACAAAAATGTCAAAACAATTAAAAAAATTAAAATAATCGAATACAGAATACAGAATAGAAGAAATTGAGATATTTAAGTATACATGATCGATCAAAGTTGAAGAGTTAGAATTAGAGCCACAATGAATGCATGATCGATATTTGGAAACACGGACACCATGTACTTCTGTCTGCTAAACATAGTTCCAAGCTTTGTATTTATCTGCAACAACAATCATTTATTTCCATGAATAAGTACGTGTAAACCATATCAATATATATATATATATATATATATATATATATATATATATATATATATATATATATATAATGTGACGTGAGTAAAACAAATAATCATAATTAATTAAAATAATAATTGTGTATTAAGATTAAATTAGTTACCTGGGCAACAAGAATGTTGGAATTGCCTATGTAAACATCCCAAGAGCGTCCAGACCAACTTGATTTGATCTTGAAGTCACAAACATCAGTGACATTATTTGCCAAGAACACGTCGAATTTCAACCTTAGCTGAAACAACGAGGATCTGTGTCTTGTAAATATGAGATCCCTAGATTCTTCACTTTGGCCTCTGAATGCTTTCCAACCATCACTCTGAATCTGTATTATCCAGCAAGTTCAAACTTAACTTTCAACCATCAAACTTTTTATACTAAATGATAAATGAATTTAGATTCTGTGATAAATGAGTTAAAGGATTCATCTTAGGACCAAGGAATTAAACTAACCGATCTGCGAAGATGAAGAATGGGGTTTCCATGAGCGTCAAACATGAAACTGTGTTTGCGGGGTTTTACAATGCTTACGATGTTGCTCTTAACAGTGAAAACTACGTTGCCATTGGTGTCTGTCACAGTGAAATTATCTGCTATACTCCTTTCCTTTGTGATTATGAGATCAACAGGATGTGGACCTGCAATTCACAAATAACCACTTCAGATTAATCAAAGAACAAATATGAAAATGTTTAACATATCAAGTAAACGATTATCTGAGGCATGCATAAAGGGTCATATATATATACCTGGAGCACAATACTGAGGGGCGATGATGGGGGTGCCAAAGGGTGGTGATAATTGGTTTGCCATATTTGATTGTTGAACTTCAAGAATGAGTTGCAGAAGAATGAGTTTAATTTGTAGAATAAAAAACTGAAGCTTTGTTATATATATATATATATATATATATATATATATATATATATATATATATATATATATATATATATATATGGTGGTGAAGGATGATAAGTGCTGACGTGTTAGCGAGGCCGGCTAGGTGTGGTACACTAGTCCCCCAGCCTTTAAGTGTGATGAACAATGTTAAGGCTAAAAGTGTAAAGAGGTTTGTGGCAGGTGAAGGGGTTTGTGGCAATTGAAGGGGTGTTAGAAGTCTAATCTAAAGGGGTTTTGCGTCGTCATTTTTGATGCTTCATGACTTTTGGTGTGCCTTGTGACGATTGGAATGGGTTGTGACTTTTGGCAGGAAGGAGTTGTGACGTTTGGAATTCATGTCTATAAATGAAGATGTTATTGGTAGTGTGCCCATATTGCTTCATTTGCAAAAAATCTGAGATCAGTTACTTCGTGTGCGTTAGAGTTGTCCGATATCTTCCTTATCTCCTCCGTCATCCTAAAAAGAATCAGGTATGTCTAGTAGTAGTGATAGGGTTTCCATGTCGAGTTCGAGTAGTGAGAGGTCTGGGGGAGCGGGAGTAGTCGGGCGGATAATAGTGATAGGGAGGAATCAGGAAACGTAGGGAGGATCCCCATGGAGAGGTTAATTGAAGTTAGGGAAGATCCACCTGAGGAATTGGCGAAAAGCAGCTGGCCGGTGAAGACTGGGTACGAGTGGGTAGCGGCAGACGTGTGAACACAACAGTCGTTATTTCGGTGCTCGCGGTTACTGAAGTCGTGGCCAACTGTACGCCAATCTTTGAGAAAGGTGCTCGAAGGGACATAGTGGTGCCAGAGAGGGTAATTGTTGTGGAATGTGTCTGCCATGTCCGAGATGGAGCTGCCGAGGAGTTCTTTTATATGTACATGTGTCACTTCTCACAATTACACATCCGGCTGTCGTTTGATGAATTCACCATGGGAGTGTTACGATTGTTGAATGTTGCTCCCACCTAACTGCATCCGAAAAGTTGGGCGTACTAGCAGGTGTTCCAGTTGCTGTGTATAACATTGTATTTGCAATCGTCTCCGCGGACGTTCCTTTATTTTTTTGTTATGAGGCCGAGAAGTCTGACGACGTGGTTGTCGCTCATAAGCCGGCCTGGTTTTAACAGACTGGATGCTTTTACCTAATCTTTTAAACACTTTAAAGATGGGTTCTTCAAGGTGGTGATAAAGCAAGCTGGTCGTCCACATTTTTATACTGTTGATGGCAATACTAAGTGTCAACACCCAATTTTGCAATTCCGGTTGCGACACCAAGTTCTCGTTTTTCTCGACCGGTAACCCTTGGAGGTATAAGGTGATTTCGAAGGAGGATTTGTCTGTGGTCAACAAGGAGGTGGTGGATACCGTGATGCTCTTTAGCGATAAGATGTCCACTAAGGGCTTAGTTAGGGTTTATAATTCGGTTCACCCGATTATAGATATTGAAGTTATCTTTCTGTAGTTTTGAGTGTTATTTTATGTTTGAGCATTCTGATGGTTGTATCTTGTGGGTTGCAGGACATATGGCACAAATGGGAAAGAAGAACTTGACACTTTTCCAAGCATTGCGAAAGGAGAAGGCGGCGAAGGCTAGAGCTGCTGGGAGCACTGAGGTTCCCAACCTGCAAGAATCGTTAGTAGACGTGCATGTGCATGGTGGGACTAAGAGGAAGGCGGAGTTGCCGACTAGGCTCGACAAAGGAAAGGACGTGAAGAAGGTGCGGGCCGCCTTGATGGGGCCAGGATTGTCAAGCGGAGGGAAGGGTTCAGAGGCTGGATTAATTGAGCTTCCAAAGACAATTGTACGAAAGGATATTGAGATCAATATGCCGGAATCGCTGATCGATTCGATTGATAATATGGAGCTGAACGCTTTGGTGAAGGCTATGGTCGAATTTAACAGTAAAACACTGATATTGAGCCAGCGTGTTGGATCTTTATATCAGAGAGAGCTGAAAGAGAGGAGTCAGACGAAGGTTGAAGAATTACAGGAAAAAGTGGACAAGCATGCGGAGGAAAAAGAAGCCTAGAAGAAGGAGAAGGAGGAATGGGAAGAAGAAAGGAAGAGGCTGGCTACATGGAGAGTTCGCTGCCTAGATTCAGAGGAGAAGTTGAAGGGCCGGATTGCAGACCTTGAGGCCAACTATGATGAGATGAAGGAGAAACATGACGAGTTGGAGATGGAGATGGAGGATTTAAAGAGTTGTATTATCCAGGAGCATATAAACGGCTTTCAGAAGGGTTTGCGGCAAGCAGTCTTCTTCTATAAGAATGTTGATGGTAATGGCGCGAGGTTTGATGTAAATAAGGATGTGGTTGATGGTGTGCTTGTGGAAGAGGCGGAATCTAGTCCCGAGGGGGATGCGAGGAAGGGGGCGGAAGATGCGGATGCGAACGTTGATGGTGCGACTGCGAAGGATGCTGACCAAAAGGCGACTTAGAACCGTTATTTTAATACTTCCAATTTGATGTTGATTCTAAGTTTGTAATAAACCGTACACTAATTACTTTTGTACTAATGTGACGAATGCTTTGTGTATGCTATGTTAATTGTTTCACATCGATAACTTGTGTTATAGCGACACGTTTATGGTATGATATAATTGTGAGTGGGAGTTTGATGTATGTAGTGTTTGTTTTAGAGTGTTTAATTCGATAAAGAAGTGTTTTGGTTTGCAAATACGATTTTACATTAAGGATGTTCGACCTAGGCCGCTTACTTGTGGTAAGGGTGGGGAACTAAAAACGAATTAACATCAAGTTAAGGGTGTTCGACCCAGGCCGCTTACTTGTGATAAGGGTGGGGAACTAAAAGCGTGTTAACACCAAGTTAAGGGTGTTCGACCCAGGTCGCTTACTTGTGATAATGGTGGGGAACTTAAAACGAATTAACATCAAGTTAAGGGTGTTCGACCCAGACCGCTTACTTGTGATAAGGGTGGGGAACTTAAAATGAATTAACATAAAGTTAAGGATGTTCGACCCAGGACGCTTACTTGTGATAAGGGTGGGAAACTTAAAATGAATTACCATTAAGTTAAGGGTGTTCGACCCAGGCCGCTTACTTGTGATAAGGGTGGGGAACTTAAAACAAATTAACATCAAGTTAAGGGTGTTCGACCCAGGTCGCTTACTTGTGATAAGGGTGAGAAACTTAAAACGAATTACCATTAAGGTAAGGGTGTTCGACCCAGGCCGCTTACTTGTGATAAGGGTGGGAAACTTAAAACGAATTAACATCAAGTTAAGAGTGTTCGACCCAGGCTGCTTACTTGTGATAAGGGTAGGGAACTAAAAGCGAATTAACATCAAGTTAAGGGTGTTCGACCTAGGCCGCTTACTTGTGGTAAGGGTGGGGAACTTAAAGCGTGTTGGAAGTGAGGTAAGGAGTAGTCGTGAGGTGAAGAACCCTTTGTTTTATTCATGAAATTTGGGGTGCCTTGTTAAAACGTCCCTGGCGCAAACCCTCATTAGGGAAAAAAGACCAGGTGAGGGAAAAGAGTACACTCAGGGTTACAAGTATGTGCTACAAGACATGTCTTTAACTAAAGTAAAACTTGAGATGGGACACATTCCATGTATTGGGTATTTCTTCCCCCGATAATTGCTCAAGCCTATACGCTCCTCCTCCAACATCTTCACATATTCGTTATGGGTCGTCCCAATTGGTGGAGAACTTGTCATCCTTCTTTCTTGCACTACTGGTCATTCTCCAAACTAAGTCCCCCTTTGCGAACGATCTTGGGCATATGTTCACATTATATTTTCTGGTCGCTCGCTGTTTGGCAGCTAAGTTGCGTATTTGAGCTTTTTCTCTTAACTCGGGCAGGAGGTCGAGGTGGGTGCTCATATTTTGATGATTTTGGACTGAGTCGTTTAGTTTTCGGCACAGAGATGGTTCACCAATTTCAACGGGTATCATGGCGTCTGTGCCGTATACTAGATTGAATGGAGATTCGTTTGTTGCTGATTGAGGGGTACACCTGTAAGCCCATAGCACTTCCACTAATTCTTCTGGTCATCGGCCCTTGGCGTTGTCCAACTACTTACGCAGTTCTACTAGTATAACCTTGTTTGCTACCTCAGCCTGTCCATTGGTTTGTGGGTGTTCAACAGAGCTGGTTACATGTTTGATGCCTAGGTCGGTATAGAATTTAGCAAGTTCTTTGTCTATAAACTATCGGCCATTGTCGGTGATGATTGTATGTGGGACGCCATACTGGCATATAATATCCTTCCAAACGAATTGTTGGACTTGTTGGGCTATAATGGTGGCCAATGGTTTGGCCTCTATCCACTTGGTGAAGTAGTCGACGGTTACTATCAAGAACTTTACTTGACCTTTGCTGAGGGAGAAAGAGCCAAGGATGTCCATTCCCCACTTTGCGAAGGGCCACGGGGATAGTATAGAGTGAAGTTGCTCCTGTTTCTGGTGGATAAGGTTGCCATGTTTCTGGCATGGTATGCATTTTTTGACGAAGTCGTGGCAGTCTACCTCCATGATCGGCCAGAAGTAACTGACGCGAAGGATTCTAGTAGTTATGGTGCGTGCGTCGGAATAATAGCCGCATATGCCTTCATGTAATTCTTTAATGATGTACTAAACTTGTTATGTAGTGACACATTTGAGAAGTGGTTGGCCGTATCCGCATTTGTACAGGTCATCGCCTATCATCGTGTACCTGGTGGCTTTAGTTATCCAAGTCTTGTCAGCGTCAGGTGGGAGGTTACCGGTTTGAAGGTATTGGATGTAAGGAGTTGTCCAATTGTCGGCTTAGTGTTGGGTTAGGGTATGACAAGTATTTGTGATGGAGGGGGCGGACAGTGTTTGATGCAATAGTGATCGGTGGCAGCTTTTTAACTTGGTGCTGGCTAGTTTGGATAATATGTCGGCTCTGACGTTTTCGGATCTGGGAATGTGTTGGATGCAGACTTGTTCGAAGGTAGACTGGACGACTTTCCGGACCAAATGGTAGTATTGTAGGAGGGTAGGGTCTTTGATCTGGAACTCGTCATTTAAATGGCCAACGGTAAGCTTGGAATCGGTTTTACATGTTAGTGACTTGACACCAACCTCGCGAGCCAGGGATAAGCTGGCGAGGATGGCTTCGTACTCGACTTGGTTGTTAGACGTCTTGAAGGCGAAATGGAGGGATTTTTCGATGAGGATAGTTGCCGACACCTGCCCCCTTTAGGTTTGACGAACCATCAACATAAAGTGTCCATTGGTCCTCTTTAGGAGTTCGTTGGAGATCATTGACAAAGTCTAGAAGGCATTGAGCCTTGATGGGGCCGTGAGGTTCGTAGCGGATGTTGAATTTGGATAACTCAACGGCCCAGGACGACATCCGCCCCGCAAGGTCTGGTTTCTGCAATATCTTCTGGATCGGGTAGTCGATTTTGACGATAATGTTATGATTTTAGAAATACGGGCGTAGGCGTCGGGCTACGTGTACCAGCGATATGGCTAATTTTTCTACCATCTGGTACCTGGTTTCAGGGTCCTGCAGGGTTATGTTGACGAAGTAAATAGGATGTTGGGTGACGCTGACATCTTGAACCAGCGCGACGCTTACGATGTGATTTGTGGCAGTGATGTAGACCAGTAAGGGTTGATGAGTATCCAGTTTATAGAGGATGGATGGTGAGGTGAGGGTGGCTTTTAGCTTTTGAAATACTTGTTCACAATCATCATGTCAAGTGAACTTGGCGGATTTTTTGAGCAGCCGAATAATGGATTAAGTTTGTTCAGCTAGTTTGGGAAGGAAGCGGGAGATGGCAGTGAGGCGGTCTATGAGGCGTTTTACTTCTCTGACACTGGTGGGGCTTCGTATTTCAATGATCACGTTGCACTTTTCAGGGTTAGCCTCTATGCCGCGCTGGGTCAGCATGAATTCAAGGAATTTATCGCGGTCGACGTCGAAAACGCATTTGTCGGGGTTGAGGTGGAGGTTGTACTGTCGTAACGCGGAGAAGACTGCTGATAGGTCCTGAGCGTGCTGGTGATGGCTTGGGGATTTGACAACCATGTCGTCAACGTATACTTCGACACATTTGCCCATTAAATGGCTGAAGACTTTGTCCATCAGTCGTTGGTAGGTTGCTCCTGCGTTTTTGAGACTAAATGGCATGACCTTGTAGAAGTAGTTGGCGTCGTTTGTGATGAAGGCGGTTTTGTTCTTGGGAATTTGGTTATAACCGGAGTATGCATCAAGAAAACTGAGGACCTTGTTACCGGCTGCGCCATCGACAAGTCGGTCAATATTAGGTAAGGGGTAGGCATCCCTAGGACAGACTTTGTTAAGATCCATGTAATCAACACACATCGGCCACTTGCCATTGGCTTTCTTGACCAGGACCACGTTAGAGAGCCAAATGGTGTAGTGGGCTTCTTCGATAAACCCTGCGTTTAGTAACTTATCGGCCTCGACCTTGGCCGCTAGGTGTTGTTCTTCACCAAGTTTGCGTTTTTTCTAGGAGACATATCGGGCCTCCTTGTAAATGATAACTTGTGAGATGCCACGTGAGGGTACTCTTTAGGTAAGTCAACAACTGACCAAGAAAAGAGGTCCGTGTTGCTGACAAGGGTGGGTGTTAGGATGTCACGTTGTTCAAATTCTAGCCCAGTACCGAGTTAGATGGTGCGGCCATTAGGGAGCTCCTAGGGGCTGGTTTCTTCGAGAGGTTCGAGGCGGATATCCCGACCCACTCTGGGGTCTAGATCGTCACGAGATAAGGCGATCTCAGAGCCGGGTGGTCGTTCAATATGATTCGTTTGAAGGATGGGAAGCTGTGGGCGTAGACTGGCCATGTAGCATTCGCGTGCAAGGCGTTGGTCGCCATGAATGGTGAGGATGTCGCCAGATGGGAAAGGGAACTTCATGGCCAGATGAGGTGTGGGAACAACAACGCCAAGAGTGTTGAGTGAAGGGCGGCCGAGGAGGACATTATAAGATATAGGTGCGTCGACGATAAGGAAGCGAATAGGAATTGTCTTTGTTTGGGTGCCATCGCGAAAAACGGTATGGAGGTCAATGTAGTCGCGGGTGAAAACTTTTTCCCCAGAAAAGCCATATATCGGTTCATCGTATGGGACCATGGCGGTGTTTGGGAGTTGAAGTTTCTGGTACGTAGCCCAATAGAGGATGTCGACGGAGCTGCCTTGGTCGACGAGGACTTTCTTGACTGCGTAGTTTCCTATTTCAACGGTGATGACCATAGGGTCATCTTGCTAGTGATCAAGGCCTTGAAAATCGTCGTCCGTGAAGGTTATGGGGGGCATGTGACGTCTGTGATGAGAATGGGTTATGTGGTTGATGGATTGGATATGGCGAAGGTGTCTCTTCCTGACAGATGAGGTGGATCCTCCACTAGCAAAACCACCAGAGATGGTGTTGATAGTGTTGCGTAGGGGAGGGTCGGTGGGGTGACGTCGGTGTGAGTCGGTTCGGGGTCAAGGTTTGCGGGTTGGTTTGGGCTTTTATCGTGGCGAGAGTCGCGGGGAAGGCGTCGGTGGTCGAAACGAGGAGGGTGATGGGATCAGGAGGAGTGGTCATCTTTGTGGACAAAGCGACGGAAATGGCCAGCACGAACTAGTTCTTCAATTTTATCCTGGAGTGCTTTACATTCCTCTGTGGTATGGTCGCGTTGGGGGGAGTGGTCTTCTTGTGTAGTGGTGGGATGAGGTCGGCCTGAAAGGCCTCATCAAGGAGGTGAGATCTGGGGACATTTAGGGGGGCGTATCTGGTGAAGCGGGGTTGTCGGGGTTCTCGAGGTCTCGGATCAGGACGGGGAGGTTGTGGAGTGGGGGTGGCAGTAGAGGGTGTGTAGTCATTGCAAAATTTTGTATGGAAAGTTTGCATTTCCTCCATACGGACGTAATCGGCACCATGCAGTTTCAATTCATGCATAGAGGCGAGTGGGTGCAGGTAGACATTATTGGCGAAGGGGTCGAGTTTAAGAGTGAGGGCCATGCACTGAAGTATCATTTCTTAGTTGAGGTGCGGTGTGCGAAGGGCAGCCTTACTGAATCGATCAATGAATGCCCGGAGCGTCTTGTCTTGTTCTTGTCTGACGCTGAGGAGTGATATTGTGGTAGTTTAATGCAGGGGGCTGCCGACGAAGTGAGTGGCAAACATGTGGGAGAGGGTGTCGAAGCAGACAATGGAGTATGGCGAGAGGGTGGTAAACCATTCAAGGGTAGGGCCTTTCAAGGTGGTAGGAAAGACTTTGCAAAAAATGGCATCATGGGAAGTGTAGAGGGCGACGTGGGTGATATAGACTTTGAGGTGTTCATCCGGGTCGGTTTCACCAGTGTAACGTTCCAGCGTGAAAGGTTCCCACTGGATGGGGAGGGGGTGTTGGCGATGAAATCATTGAAAAGGTGATGGCGTCTGGGTTGGTGAGATGGTAGCGGGTGAGGAGGGATGTGATGGTGGACGAGGGTGGAAAAAGTGGAGGTGAAGTTGTGAAGAGGGATATGGGTAGTAGGGAGGTTGTGAGGGTTGTAGGGTGGGATATGAGTGGTGTGTAGTGTGGTGGGCATGTTGTAGGGCGGGATGTGTGTGGTGGGCAGGGTGGCGGCGGGGGTGGGAGCCGTAGTATTTCCTGGGAGGGTGGAATGGAAGTGAGTATGATAGGTTGAGAGGATGGGAGTTTGTTGGGTGGTGGTGAAGGTGTGCGAGGTAGGGTTGTACTCGCTTTCTTCTTCAGTAGGTTGGAAAGCTGGGGACCCTGCGGCATCCGATGTTTCCTTGGCCTTAGGCGAGAATTTTTCTGTCGTAGTGCCTCCATCTCATCAGCACTACGCTTCTTCAAGTCATCCAGCTCCTGTTGCATCTTGGCTTGACTGTCTAGGATGGCGGCCAGATCCGGGGTGATGTTAGCAGGTCCTGAAGGGCCTGCTTCAACTTGTTTGTTAACTCTTGCTCTGCTGCGGGTAGAAACCATTTTCGAAAAAAACGGGTGGTAAGGTATTATCTCGTGTCCCACGGTGGGCGCCAATTGTTCTTGCAGAGAACAAACAAGATATGTTAAACACAAGTATTACCTTACTCTAGTCTGTCATCTCCTCAGTAGGCTTCTTCCCGGTTGATACATGTCACTCATGGGTATCTCGGTGTGATCGGTTTGGACCCGAGAGGGGTTACCTGCAAAAGGGACTCCGAAGCTCAAGTCAGCAAAATCTCTAAGAAAGTCAAATCTGGTGATTAGGGAAGTAATGAATGCGTACCTTTAATTTGTGGGGTTCATGCATGTTTATAAATTATTAATTATGTCTGGCCACGTCATGGGTTGTAGGTGGGCCTGGGCCCTAACCCAGGCCCCTAGTTTGATTATTGTAGGCTTGATGAATCTTAGATGCGTTGATTTCATTAAGTTTTCCAGAGTGGCCGGTTTATACCGGCTACTCTTTTAGCGGCTTAGGCCACTATTATTCTTCTGTCGGCTTAGGCCACTATTATTCTTCTGTCGGGTTAGGCCGATTACTTTATTTGCTCCGCGTATATATGGTGATTGTTTATTATTATTATTTGGTTAGACTGGCTAGGTGTGGTACACCAGTCCCCCAGCCTTTGCCGATATATATATGGCAGTGAAGGATGATAAGTGCTGACGTGTTAGCGAGGCTGGCTAGGTGTGGTACATTATCTTTGACAAACTTTCTAATGCTAACAAGATTCTTATGTGTGGAAAGTACCAGTAAAATATTGTTTCCATACTTATATATTACAAAAATAATACTACATCCATTACAACTACCTTTACAACCATGATTGTTTGTGCCTTGTTGGAAATAACTACCACATATAAAATTTCCATTCAAGTTGACTATATTTTTGAAGTTAAAGTTATTTGGTGTGAGTAAGATTAAAAGAAATAGTGTCATTAGTTTGCTTAGATTTCTTAATTCTTACTTCTCGAGCAACTACTACAAATTCAATTTCATCAAACAAAAACAAATCTAACTTATTAATAAAAGAAATGTATAATTCATACTCAATAGGAAGACCTTGAACAAAAACATAAAGTTATTCACATTCAGAAATATGATCTCCAATAGAATTAAGAGAATCAATAAGTAAAAGAAAATCATTAATCACTTGATCTCCTTTTTTATATTACATAATGTCAACACCCAATTTCGTCTGGGTGAATAAATTTATTTTTGAAAAAAAAATGAAATGTTTTTTTAGTTAATGGTAAATAAAAAAGGTGAAATAATTTTTTTTTCAAAGATTTTCAAACTTTGATTTTAGTAAAAAAAGAAAAAAAAACGAGATATAAAAAAAGAAAAGAAGAAGAAGCAAGAGTCCAATTTGTTTTTAATTATTACACCACTTCTCATGAGTCCAACAACCCAACATATCATATCTTCTACCTTTGCTCCTGATAGAAAAAATAGTTATATGATTCTAATAAGTAGAACCAATATATCTTATAATGATTAGAATCAATATTATTGATGGTGATTGATATTGTGCTCTGATTTGCTACGATTTGATTCCCATAATGTACTGCTATCATGATCAATTCCTTTCTTATATTGTTTATTACAATTAAGGCTATAATTGCATTGATATTGCAATGTGTGAATATAAATATGCACTCTGTCATAGGAAAATGATTGAAAAAGAAAATATTCTCTACACTTCTATCTTTCTCATTACCACTCACACGTCACACCTCCTTTTAATCTGTTATGGGAGAAAAGCAAAATTCTTATTGGAGGAAGTAGGAAAAAGAAGAAGAAGAGAGAAGGAAGTTATAGTGGAGGGAACAAAAGAAGGGAATTGATATAAAAGAAGAGGAACTAAAAAGTTTAAAAGATATGTCAATGTCAATATTTTTTATTTATACATTCCCAAATTTTCACTTTATTTTGTTTTAATATTGTACGTTTTTTTTTCTACACTTAATTTTGGCCTTCTTTTTTTTTATTTTATTCTAAAAATCATTACAAAAAATAGTTTTCCTCATTTCTTTTAGTGTTTGTCCAACACAATTTTCAAAATTCTTTTTTTTTTCCAGAAAATATAAAAAATATATAAAAAACTAAAATAAAAAATAGTTTTCTTTGTTTACCTTTTAGTGTCTGTCCGGTCGCTCGTGTCGTAGAACACTCATTTCCAAATAATTAAAAATATAAAAAAAATAAAAAAAGGTTTTCAAAATTATAAAAAAAGAAGTCAAATTAACAATTTTTAAAATATTCATATTAAAGAGTTTTTCCGACGTGGAATATGAGAAAATGATTGATGATGGAGTTGATGAAACAATTGTAGGCAACAAAGGTGTTGGTTGAGGAATGATAGCCATGAAAGACAATTTTCAAGCTCTGGATATAATGATAGAAAGTGGCATGCATAACATAGAAGAATCATATATATAGAGAATAAGAATTTATACTTGATTGTCAAAGGATTCAAAATGTACATTTATATAGGCAATTAGGAAAGTGCACAATACATGCAAAGACTAAAAGCAATATAACAAAAAATTAGTACTAGTAGAATAACAAACTAATAAAATTAGATTTCACAAGATCATAAATTGATATACACTAACAATTTCACATCATACTACCTATGTTTAAAGAGAAGGAATGAGTATAACAAGTGACTTTTCAAGAGGGGTAAGTCTGTGCAAACTAAGTACTTGACAAAATTGAGAGAAATATACTATAGTGCATATATAACAAATGGTAATTAAGGCAAGTTTCCTTTACTTATTTTGAATGAGTAACCAAACTTGATTTTGAATGAATAACCAAAATTGTAAGGATATGAGGTAACAAAAGATGGAACCATGCTAGCAAAAACATACGAAATGATGAACTTTCCTTTATAAAAAACATGTTATGGGTCGTGATCAATTGTCCAAACTACTATTTCTCCCATGAAGGTTCCATAAACATTAAGACAAAAAAGACTCGTATAAATGTGGTTTCATATCATTGATAATCAAACTTTGGGTTGTATTGATATATATTCTCATAGACACAATCTCGAAGATCATCTTGAAGACACATGAAAACAAGGTAATTGTAAACTTGAGAAAAAAAGTAGTATATGTGATATTCCAAATACAACAAAAGAAAAGGAAAACATTTATAAAATTGTAACATTTACAAGATACATCTTCATACATAGTTCTAAGTACTATTCACTTAAAAATTATGTATAAATTCTACAAGTATAATATAAATTATGCAATTCATATGTGATTCTATAAGAAGATTATTAAACAACTTGAATGACTAATGTAAATC
>Ga0214543_1006377_pt1 | contig 21017 bp, 12 predicted proteins | sample CNSS2metaG_FD_160094 | JGI IMG/M metagenome (GOLD analysis project Ga0214543, IMG submission 160094) | Root nodule microbial communities from cowpea collected in UCLA plant growth center, Los Angeles, California, USA - CNSS2 | ecosystem: Host-associated > Plants > Roots > Nodule | place: USA...
AAACAGGATCAGTATATAATTGGAGATTAAATAAAATAAATATAAGAGGATAATAAATGAAAATAAGTTAAATGAAAGTAAATAGAATAATATATGAGTCAAAATAAATAAAAGATTAATATAAAACTCATGAGCTTATCAAGATTAATATATAAGAGTTAAACCTCACTCCCCCTGACGTTATTGATTGAAGAGCACACTAATAATAGTTGTAATAATAGTTGTAGAAGAGTAGGATATCTTTGAATCTTTGCTCTAAATTTTCTTTCCTATTTTTCTCTTTCCCTCTCTTCTTTCTCTTTCTCTTTCTCTCTCTTCTTTCTCTCTCTCTCCTTTCTTTCTCTTTCTTCCTTCCTTCCTTCCTTCCTTCCTTCCTTTCTTTCTTTCTCACTTTCTCACCTCCTGTAACCTTCATTCCATATGTATATATAAGCAAACCATGTGCTTATCAAAATCATGATTACTTAATTAATGAAGAGATCATGTTTATCTCTTCACCTTATCCTCTCTCTCTTTTTTTTCTTTTCTTCTTATCTTTTCTTCTTTTCTTCTTATCTTTTTTTTTTCTTTTCTATATTATTTTTTTTTATCTCTTTTAGAAAATTCTTCATATATTTTTTTTTACACACACCTATTTAATAATATTTTTAATGCTTAAACTACATCATAATAAAATACAAAACATTAGTAAAAAATAGAATATTTTCTAAATGTTTTATTTAAAATAAATAATATAGTTTATTAAAAATAGGGATGTTACACAAACCATACCAACTCATTATTCTCGAACCATGAATATGGAACTCCGTGTCATATCATTAAAATGCCACATTGATACCAACCCCTTTCATGTCTCATGTCTAACTCATACCAAACTCATCATTTCAATTCCATGAATCAACTCATACATATATCATACTCACATCAAGTTAGAGCTCATAAATCACAACTCATACGCCCTCCCATTTCATGTATACTCATTCATTTCATATTTTAACATAGCAATACAACCAAGCATGTATTTAATACCTCAAATAAGGATTCCAAACAGTACCCACACATTCTCTCGCCCAACCCTCGCTTAGGCCAGAGGCCCTCGCTTAGGTGAGAGGGGTCCTCTCGCTTAAGCGACAGGCCCTCGGTTAGGCGAGATCGCGACAGAGGCGAACGAGTGTTTCTCGCGTACTCGCTTAGGCGAGTCCTCCATCGCCTGGGCTGCAACTGTAGCGACCCATCCTCGAACTCCCACGCAAGCTCGCTTAGGCGACCGTCTCTCGCCTGAGCGAGATAACACCTCGCTCAAAACTAAGACCCTCCGCCTGAGCGAGAGCTCGAGTGCGAGCTTAGGTTGGTTCTCTGCAAGTCTCACCTAGGCGAGATCAACAGACTACGCCACTGTTCAACCTACAAAAGCTATACATTCGCACCCAATAATATTTCCAGCCATCTCATACGTTCACAATAACATGCAATCTCAACCAATCCCGATACAAACACACACAACCACAGAAAACACATCACACAACCAGAGGGTTCTAGCTTCCCTTACTTGGAAAAGGGCCAACAGCTGGGTTCTTGGGTGTAAACAGAGAAAGGCAGCAGCTCCTAGAGCGGTTTAGCGAGGTGGAACGAAACTGGCTCGAACAAGTGCGACGGAGCTCCAAGGCTGAACCCTATCGGAGAGGGTGACAGCTACTCAAAGGGGGTTAGGAAATCTGTTTCAACAAAGTGAGAGGAATGAGGTTTAGGACAGACTTAGGGTTTGTTTCCCTTTGGGCCAACCCTTAGGCCCAACTCACATGGGGCAGTCCTTTTAATTTAGGGCAAAAAATATTGGGTCTTACAATATTATTCACACGTCAAAATAATTTAATGCATTAAGTTATGAGAACTATATTTATTCATTTTAAAAATTTGAGATCTAATTAAAATTTAGAATAAGGAAAAATTCCAATTTTACATATTAAAAACATGACCCAACTTTCAAAACTCTGATTTTGTATATAGTTATCTAAGATCATGACTAAAGGTTTTGCTTGTCGAAGAAATGAAAGCTTGGATCAATATGGTTTATAGTTCATTTGCACACTCTTTATGTAAAGTATGTGGCATTCACATGTACATGTTACATTAAACTGAAAATCTAATTAGACTTGACTTTCTTACATTGTACCAATTTTAGCTCACCACCTAATCTGTAATATGCCTAGCTAAAATACCTTGCTCATTTGAGTACATGTATCAAACTATTGTACCGCTCAGATAGATTCTTGAATTTTAATACTTAATGTGATCAAAGATAGATGATGAACATGTATTTTATGATTGTATCCTCAACTGGAACTTGAACATATCTTCGGATCCACAAAGGGGAAATTTACTAACCATTGCAAAAATCGGTAGTGATCATAAAGTTCAATTATGTGGTAGGTTACTTCTTCCTAAGGGTTTTAAGGACATTAATTATGTATAAACTGACCCAAACAAAGTTTTCTAGGTAGCATATACTAAATCAAACAAAAACCATCCACTATCTCACTAACACTTCTAAAAGAAGGGTGAAGAAGAAAAAAGGAATGCAAAGATGCCATTGCATACCAACACTTGATCAAGGAATTTTCTGGTAAATATGGCATCAAGAGGAAAAGTAAAAGTGCCATTATTCTCATTTCCACTACATTCTAAGAACTAAAAACAATTTTTAGAGGCTGTATAGGCTCCATAAATACGTTGTTTCAGCAGGCCAAGTCCATCATACACCAATTTTTTTGCATATTTATATATGAGGCACATACATAGGTTGGGCCACTACTTCTAAGACAACGTATGACAACGTTGTCAAATCCAACATCATGTTCCTGTCTTCCTATCAGTAGAAACTATGTCCACCTATACTTCGGAACAAGTATGAAGCTCTATTTTATCACGGCCCCTCTCCTTCTCAACAAAAATAACAATAAAAATGTTCATGTAGGCAGTTAATTAGCATGTACTGTAATATTATAACATTATTATGATCGATGACCGTATTAGAAATATTATTTAAAAGACAACTTATAGAAGGTTGAAAGAAAAAAAAAATATATTTAAATTGTCATTAATTTTGACTCTTAAATGACCAATAACGGTGGAAAGGAGGAGGAAAGTGCTAACATCAAATATCAAAGGGAAAGAGAGTGTAGGACAGGTCAAAAAATTAAGAATAATCATATGGTCTCATCACACACATAGAACTTGGTCATGAGTGTTGTATTTTGTAATATAATAAGTAAAATGTTAAAAGATCACTCTCAAATCCCCGGGATGTAATATGATGACATATCTCGCAAATCAACGGATTCCATTCCTATTCATTTAATAAAAGCGAACACGAAAAATCTCTTCGATCATCACTCCCTATCACCGATAAATCCTCTGAAAAGAACAAGTCCTAAATGTTGTGTAACTAATAAGGTGCCAAAACATTGGTTAAAGAGAGTTCACAGTTCTTAACAATATTATCTTTTATGCAAATCTTTATTGCACGAGTTGTAGAAAAGAAACTAATTTTCAAAGGAGAATACAAAAACCGTCTATCTGCATTTAGATTTAGTTGAATGAGTAGAATAATGTTCTACAAGAAACCTGTGTCCAAATCAGAGATGAAGTGACTTCATTTTTTCTCTGGTGGCTGAATTATAGCGCTTAGGAGGGTAAAATTCATATGAAACTAAACTTTGGCCCATTCTATTTCGCACATGCTTCTGACAACTGATGTGTTGCAATAGTAACACTCCATACATACTTCATCTAGAATATCCACAAAATTTACTATCCAAATTGATATGTGCTTTTATACATATACATACATATATACATATATAAATAGATAGTGGAAGCAGAAGATCCAATGTTTCTGCCACTTTAATATTATTGCTGTATGGTGACATATCAGGAATAGTACTTTTTTTTTTCCAGAAAATCATCCATGGCAGTGGAAGAAAGCAACATAAGCCAAAGCAATCATCATCAGCATCAACAAGTTTGTGATCCCTGCAAGTCTTTTGGCAAGAAGTGCAGTCATCTGGTGAAGAAGCAGCGAGCAAAATTCTACATTCTTCGCCGTTGCATCGCCATGCTTCTCTGTTGGCATGAACACTGAGCCAAGGAACACTCTTCATTCACACACAACTCCCACTTTCATCTTCGTTTCTCTGTATTCTTAGTATTATTATTATTATTTTAAGGTTGTAACTGAAGAGTGTGTCACTATGTCATTATGTGAAAGAGATTGGATCAGTTTCAACAACTAGCAGAATCATTGAACTGATCTTTTTCAGATGTTAAGGTTCTGTCAAATTATGTGTTTCAGCTTCTCTCATTAACTCTCCAAGATCTTATTTTTATGTTTCAGCTGCTAGTGATTCTAAACAATTTGAAAAAAAAAGAAGCTACAGTGATGAGATTCTGATTCATAATAATAATAATAATAACAATAATAATGTGATTCTAATGGTGCAAGATTCATATGTGTCTACCTGGTTGAATTATGGTGCAGAAAGTAAGTTTGCCTTTATACTGGAACCTTTTGTTAGGAAGTGGGTATCTTTAACTATTAGTGTTCTTGCAGTGCCTCCGTTCATGGCTTTATCTTTATAGTCCAAAATGGAAACATATTCCAGGGATCCCATTCTACTGTTTAAAAAAAAAAAAAACAGAGTAGTGTACCAAATACTATAGCTTCTGGACCCTGTATCTGATTTTTCTTCTCGCATATGATAAAAGGAAATGCTCAATCAGTAACAATGTTGGAAGTATACACTTATATAAACTTCAATTGTTCACAAAAGGTAAAAGAAATGATAGTTACCTTCTCCTTGCATCCAACCTTTCAATTTCTAAATGACATGAAAATTAAAAGAAGAATCCCAAATTTGTTGCTTGATTATGCAGTGACCAGGTTACACACAACTTTATATATATATAGATATATATACATATATATATATACACATATATATAGATATCAGGAGTGTACTTTGAATCCTTTCATTTTTTTTCTTATTTTATCAGGAGTGTATTCATACAGGAAAAACACTTCTTACTCAAAGAAAATCACAATCCCATTATGATTGTTAATAAAAACTAAAAAAATGTTTGTGAGTTAAGAATATTTTAAAACAATTTATACAATTTTTCTTAAAAAATTGTTATTTTTCATATTATGTGATTTAATAATAGTAAGACAGTATTTTGTGTTTTAAATCTCGTTGAAGATAAAATGTTATAAGTAGAGTAGATTGTATGAGAGTTATAACATTTAAATAATTCAATATTTAAATTCAAAAGTCTAAGTGATTTAGAGAATGTGTGAAATTTTTAAAAAGGAGAGACGTAATCAATTGAAGTTTTTCATAACTTCTAAATTTTTATTCATCTTAATCTTAATTTTTTTTAATTTTAATTAAATTTTAAGTGTTTCAAATTTTTTTATTTTCAGTTGAGATTTTATTCAAAAAAATTCTTATATAGAATCTAAAATAAAATTTATAATTTTCAATTGATTATATTAATATGTTTCGTATAATTTTGTATTTTTTTGTGTTTAAGTGAGGTGTTGTGATTATTAGTTTGCATGGTTAGTGTTTATATACTTTCACATGAAAAACAAGAAATGATTTAATTAAATTTTAAATTACTTCTAAATTCAAGTATTTTCAACTTTCAATTGAAATGTGTTGTTATTAAATGTCAAAAAAATGTATTTAATTAAGTCTTTGTGTGAATTGGGTGACATAACTCCTTGATTTTTCAATTTTAAATAAAAACGAAATTTGACGATACAAGTAAATAAAATTCTCGAACACTAATCATGTTTGAGCAAAGAAAACATAGTTTCATTTCATGAATTAAATATTATTAAATAAAGATCAAATCAATTATATGGATACATAAGACAATGACATTTGATAAATATATTTAGATTTATAAAACTTCATTTTTGTTTTTAATCAAGTTCTTGGTGTTTAGTTGACATTACAAAATCAAATTGTCACTTATCCTAGCTGATAGTTGTAAAGATTTTCCACACTCAATTAAACAAAAACATTTTAATGAGTTTTATTAAAAATATTAAAATCTAGAAACAACTTAAAACTTAATTAAATCATTTTTATTTTTGATGTGAAGACACAGCTTATGACAATACAAAGTAACACTAATATTATCTAAATTAAGAACAAAGTTAAATGATAAAAGTTTAATTAAAAATATAACAAATTTAAATACTTAATAAAATAAAAATGTTAAAAAAATAAACTAAAACTAACCAATTAGGTGGAAGTTAAAACTCAATATATTCATTTTCTAATTTGGTGTGAGAGTCATGTATCTAATTTTGCACCTTTACCAAAAAAACAAATGATTAACTGGTATTGGATATCTCTTATTTATTGCAAGCTTGAAGAGCAACATACATGGTTAGTTAGTTTTCAGACAATCTAATTGGCATGGTCCTTGTGCTAGGGAAACATCAGACAAGAACAACCTCTAAGTAAATTTATTTTCTTGGCTCCATCCCATTCTATAACTTTCCATTCATTATTCAAAATATTTTTGTTCACTAATGTTTCGTTTCAAGCAACAAATAACAACTTTAAAATCAAGCAGAAATAAATAAATAAAATGTTGCTATTTTATTACTGTTTATGTCCTATTTATTCCCGTTTTTGTATGAGAAATTTGAACTTTTTCTTTTATTTAGCAAAATATTAAAACCTTCATTTCAAATCAATTCCACTTTCTGACAAGTTATCATTATCCCATAATATTTGCTAATGTATTTATACAATCACTAAATAAAATGAACTTATTATAATAAATTATTTATTTTAGTATAAGGTAATCAATACGAAACATTTAATATTTCTTATTAGACACTTTTAATTATATTAACTGTTTTTATATTTTAATATATTAAAAGAATTGTTTTATTTTTTCCTCAATACCCAATGTTTATTTTAATTTCCTGAAACTAAATTTTGTATCAATTACAATTTTTATTATTTAAATTATATGGTTTCAGTTTTTTTAATTAAATTAGTCTCTATAATTGTGTAATCAATAACATTTTAGCTAAAATTGTTAAATTGAATAAACATTCTTTATATATCTATACCTATATATAAATATTATTATTGTACTTTGAAAAGTCTAGAATATCTTTTTAATTTTCCGTAGTAAGGTCTAGAAAATCTAAAAAAGTTTATAACTAAGAAAGACGTAGAAAATTTTATAGTGGAGCTTCAATTAGAGAAGCTCCTAGAAAAGAGTCTAGATCTCTTCATTAGCATCTATAAATATCTCATTGTATTAGGCATTTTTAAGTAAGAAAATTGAGTTCTCTCTTATAATTCTCAACTCTTCCTCTAACAAAGTGGTATCAAGAGTTAGGTTTGATCCATAAACTTGAGAGAGAAAAAAAAAGGTTGAGAAAAAAAAATGTGTTGAGAGAGAGAAAAAAAAAGTTGAAAGATGACAATAAATGGGTATACTACCTTCCAATTTCTTTGTCTTACAAATGAGAATTATGAAAAATGGTGTCTTTGCATGAAATCGTTGTTAGGCTCTCAAGGTGTTTGGAAGATTGTACAAAAAGGCTATGAGGAGCCTCAAATTGAAGGAAGTTTATCTCAAAAGGATATGGAGAATTTTCTTAAGACAAGAAAGAAGGGTCAACAAGCCCTTACTCTCATCCATCAATATTTGGATGATGACATGTTTGAGAAAGTTGCCTATGCTACTACGTTGGAGGGAGCTTGGGAGATCTTGGAAAAATCCTTCCAAGACACAAAGGGAAGAAGATAAGGCTTTAATCACTAAGGAATAACTTTGAAGCTTTAAAGATAAAGGAATCTAAATCATTTTCAGATTATTGCTCAAGAGTAAAGGCAATTGTCAACCAATTGAAGAGATCTGGAGATAAAATATAAGATGTTCATGTGAAAAGATCCTTCATTCGTTCACTCTAAAGATCGATTACATGGTTTGTGTGATTGAAGAGTCAAAAGATCTTGACTCCATGAGTATTGAAGAGTTTGAAGGTCCCTACAAGCACATGAGGGAAGAATAAAAAAGAGACAAGAAGAGTCATTGGAGCAAGCCCTTAAAGCTCAAGCTTCTTTGAAGAATAATGGAAGATTTAAGAGTCAACGAAGACGTGAACAAGGAAAAGTACATGGTAATGGACAAGGAGGAAGAGAACATTTTCATGAACATGGAGGAAGGGGAAATGGTAACAATGCTTTAAACAATAAAGAAGGTATGATAAAAGCAAGAGGTAGAGGTTGTGGCTATTCTTAAAATGAAAGGACGTATGAGAAATTTAAATTTGAATGCTACAACTGCCATAAGCTTGGTCATTTCTCTTGGAAGTGTCGTCTCAATGACATGGAGGAAAAAACTAATCTTATTAATGAAGAAGAAAAGTTAACCTTGTTGTTAACCCTAAAAGGTGAAGATAAAGGTGTTAATTGTTCGTGAACAATGGGGCTAGCAATTACATGTGTGAATATAGGGAGAAGTTCATGGAGCTTAATGAAAATGTGAATGGAAATGTGTCTTTTGGAGACTCATCGAAAGTTCGAATTGAAGGGAAAGGTACAATCTTAATCTCTTTCAAAGATGGAAGTCATAAGATGATTAATGGTGTTTATTATATGCCTAAATTAAAAAGCAATATTTTGAGTATAGGTCAACTTCTTGAAAAAGGATATGAGATCCTTATGAAAGATAAATATTTGTGGCTTAAAGATCAGAATGAAAATTTGATTGCTAGGGTGCTTATTCAAGTAATAGAATGTTTATTGTGAATCTAAAAACTATTGAAGTACAATGTCTAAAGGTGAGTGTGCAAGATAAAGCATGGTGTTGGCACATGAGGTTTGGACACATAAAACTTTGGTGCCTTCAAAATTTTGGGAGAAAAGGAGATGGTAAAAAGGGATACCTGCATTCGACAGTCCCAATCAATTGTGCGAAGTGTGTCTTCTTGGAAAGCATGCAAGGAAAAACTTTCCGAAAGTAATTGTTTCAAGAGCAACCAAGCCTCCTCAACTTGTACATGTCAAAGTGTGTGGTCCAATTGATCCATCATCATTTAGTAAGAATAAATATTTCTTACTCTTCATTGATGATTCCAGTATAAAAACATAGGTGTACTTTCTCAGAGAAAAGTCAAAAGTTCTTTCTACTCTCAATAATTTCAAGACTTTTTATTGAAAAAGAAAGTGGCTTTGAAATCAAAGCTATGAGTTTTGATCGAGGAGGAGAATTCACTTCAAGGGAGTTCAATGAATTTTGTGCAACTCATGGAATTTTTCGTCCATTGACTATTCCTAGATCGCCACAAGAAAATGTAGTTAAAAGGAAGAACAGAACCATTCTTAACATGGTCAGAAGCATGTTGAAAGCTAAAAATATGCCCATGGACTTTTGGGCTGAAGATATTTCTTGTGCGGTTTATTTATCTAATTGTTCCTCAATGTCCAATCTAAAAGATCAAACACCTCAAGAAGCGTGGAGTGGGAGGAAGCCTAATATTAATCATCTATGCATATTTGGAAGTACAGCATACGCTCATGTACCGAAACAAGAAATATCCAAACTCGATGATCGAAGTGCCAAATATGTCTTTGTTGGATATAATGTAAGACCCGTGAAATTTAATTAATTAAATAAATAATTAATTAATAAATGTGGTTAGTGGAAGTTTTTATGGTATTTAATATTAAGGTTTACAATGTGGAAAAGTACTAGCTCAAATGGTTAAGAGTACTCAAAGTGTTGAGAGGACTTAGGTTCAAGTCCTATGTATGCCATTATATACTATTTATTTTATTATTATTTTTAATAATATGCTTGATTATAATGAGTGATAATTTAATCTTATATTGATAGAAATTATCATGAAACATGAATTAGCTAAAGGGTTGTGTATTGGTTTGACATTGGCATGGTTATAGGTTTGAACCTTAGTAAATCCATATTAAAGTTTCTTTTTGCCAAAATTTCTTTTGGCATGAATGTGAAAGGGCAAGGAAACCCTAGAAGGCAAGAGGGGCTGGAAAACTCATGAAGTAATGGCTTTTGAAAGGCAATTACACCTTTTAATGATGGAAATTCGTAATTTGTTTTCCAGCATTAACCACCATTATGCCATGTTTAAAGAGACCATTAAGGGAAAGTGAGAGAGTTTTCTTGAGTAGTTTTTGTGAGGGCTGTGAGGGGTGGATTAACAAAGCATACATTGTGCTAATTGAGAGAAAGAGAAGGTTGCTACATGTGGTTGAGTGGAAGCAACGTAGAAAATCATTGTGGAACCAAGGCAAAACGTGAGTAATCAATTTCAAAGCGAGGAATCCAGGTTATGGGAGCTGGAACTGTACCTTTAATTTTGTATTGTTTGATTGCATGAAATATATGATTATTGGGTGTTAGTAATCTGTCCAAATTGTATGAAAATTCACGTTTCTGGAATTTTTCTAGAAACCGCTTGGCGGGTGAAGAAATGCCGCCAGACGACTCATTTGCATTGTGTTATTTTTGGGTTCCTGGAGAGGAACTGCCTGGCGGCATGTCCCTGGCCGCTAGGCGATGCGTACTGTACAACCCAGTTTTCTGAATTTTTGGATGAAGCGCCTGGCAGTGATGAACACTCGCCAGGCGACACGAACCAATTTTGGTTCGATTTTGATGTTCTTGATGTTTTGGGATGACTTTAATCGGAGGGAAAGCCAATTTTTAATTGTTAAAGGATGATTTGATGTCAAACAACATTTAAATTCATGTAATTAGAGGTGTAAATGAATGGAATAGTGGGAAGATGATGTTAGGGTTGGAAATTGGGTTCTTGATGTCCTAAGGAAATTGGTGGTTCAAGTGTACTGGAAAGAGCGAATGAATGTGTTTGGGATGGGAATCCCTATAACTGTAAGTGAATTTGAGTGAAGATTTGGTGAAATCTGCAATGGAGGAAGACCAAGGAGTGTCGAGGCTTCGTAGGTGCAAAGGGAGGATTTCTGGCTTCCTGAAACAGCAAGAACCGCCTCGTGCCACCCAATTGGCCGTCAGGCACCACACCAGATGTGCGTGGTGTTCTGTTCACGAAAAATGTTGTTTTTCATAATTTTCGCGCAACAGGAACCGTCGGGCGGTAGTTTTGTCCTGCCAGGCGCCACCTTCCTCACTTTTGGGCGCTAGGCGCCACCATTTTTTTCTAGTTTGTGCAGTTTTCATAAAATTGCATTTACCGGTTCGTTAACCGTCCGATTTAGGTGAAATTTTGACAGGTGGTCCATAACGGTGTAGATTTGATTTGGAGGTCAGTAGCTACAGATATACATTACTCAATATTGCTCATTTTGGACTCTTTAAAATACATGAATAAGCTCTTGATAATTTCAAGTAACTTCTAATGAAGCATGATTGGGTTATGTGGTAAGTCTCTATCAATTTGAAGGTTCCTTTGGGTTAGTCACATGTGGAGAATTGGTTATTGGTGAATACATGTGTGTCAATATTAATTTGCATCGGTGCATAGGATCATGTACTTAAATTGTTAGAGTACTGTTGGTTATATTTGTTTGAGCATGCGTTATTCATAAGTTAGAATGGTATCATGGTTTAAGAGGGGTAATATATATATATATATATATATATATATATATATATATATATATGAAATGTGAATGGATTGTTTTTACTTGTTCTGGGTGCTGAAAAACCAATACTGCACAAGTATTGGTGTAGCACCTGGAGGTGGCGTTTGACCGCCAGGCGATGGCTACAAAACCAGTAGAGAATTGAAAGATGTAGCGCTTGGAGATAAGGGTTATCCCGCCAAGCGATACTCGTAGAAATAATAGCATCGAAGGTGCTTGGCACCTGGCGCACGTGTTCCCCGCCAGGCGGTCTGGAAGCCTTTTGCGCCTGGCGACTCGTGTGGAACGCCAGGCGATTTTTTTTTATGAAGCAGACATTGGGTTTTGCTTGCTTTGGATGTGTGTGGTCTACGAGGCTTTGGGTGATATCTCAAGGGTCAGTTGTTGGAGTATTCCTAGAGTTGTGGCTTAGGATGGAGGTTAATACGAGCATTCTTTGAGTTGTGGCTTAGAATACCGAGTGTTCCCACTTGTGTTCTACAAGTGGTGGCTTGTAGGTTGGACACCAATTGTAACATCCCTAAAGAATATTACTAATATTTAATAATTAAAATAGGAAAATAAAAATAAATGCCTCATTTAATATAATACCATTTCCCAAACAAACAAGGGAAATTTAAAACTTAAATACACATGTAATAAAAACTGGAGTCCATAATTTATAAAACTAAAATAATAATCACATGGCTCCTAAAGGATTACATATTTATCTCAAAATAAAAATAATAACATATAAACAAAATCCCCAACTATCCCTCGCTCCAAGTCTATGCATCTCTTGGCCCACCTGTCAAATCATCTACTCCCGGATAACGAGTCATTCGATCATCGTCACACACACATAGAAAGGGTGAGCTATGCACAATATATAAACAGATACATGAAATAAATATGCCACCCATCCCAAAATAACATAACTAAAATTTCATGATTTTCAAATTACCCAACCATGACCTCATAAACCTTCATGAGTCATATACATGAACTAGGTCTTGGGACTTCACTATGCTCCCACGAAACTAACTCATTCGTGGTCCAACCCTATGAGCCTATCTCGCTCATAGTCCTGCCCTACAGACTCATTATCTGTAGTAAATCATCCAAGCCTCCTCAACTTGGACCCTAGCACGCACACAATCACCATACTATGAACTCCTCGCCCAATAGTAGCCGACGGGAACATAACAGTTCCTTGCCCATCGTGCGCCCGACACATGTAATCACCATACCAAGGACTCCTCGCCCATTAGTAGCCGACGGGAACTCAACCAGTTCCATGCCCATCATGTGTCCAACCATCAAGCACATCCGAAACCCCTATTGGACTTAGTCCTTCAAGCCCAAACACCACACCACATGCATATACTTCCTATACTTAGGAAAAAGTAGTCAAATCACACACACAAGCACATACAAACATGGAAATTCGCATAAACTCGCTTAAGCCAGGGACTCTCGCCCAAGCTAAGCCCTCAACCTCGCTTAGGCTAGTTCACCTTGCCTGAGCGAGCTTAAAACAGTGGCCGCATCACGTTATCTCGCTTAGGCGAGATCTGTTCGCCTAGGCAAGATCATCTCTCGCTCAAACACCCAATTCAATCTTGCCTGAGCTACAATGCAAGCAACACATCCAACTTGATCACGACATCTTGCTTAGGCGAGACCGTCTCGCCTGAGCGAGACCCTGGTTCGCTCAAACCCACAAAACTCCTCGCCTGGACGAGGTTTCGCGCTTAGAACACTCAGGTCACATCGCAACCTCGCTTAGGCGAGTGTCTCTCGCCTGAGCGAGAGACCAAGTCGCTCAAAAATCCAGTCAATCGCTTGGGCGAGATGCTCGACCCTTATAACAGTAGTGAAACCCTACAACTCTCGCTTAGGTGAGAACGATCCGCTTGAGCAAGAATTGCAGTATTCTTCTCCTGGTCTTGCGCGAAACAAACCACAACCATACCAAAACACAATTAACACATTACCAAGCACAAAATAATGACCAACAATCATTAGGACAGGTCCTATATCTTCCATTTAAAATATCCCAACTTGAGATTGAATCATCTCTAACCATTCCATACCTAAAACCCTTATTCTCAAACCAATAACGCATGAAAGGGTTTTGCAACCAACAATAACTCAGCCAATTCTTAACCATGGTGCATATAATTTGGAATTCATACCATAGAGATTTCAATTGAGATGATAATGACACAAAATCATATACAATTCATGCAAGTTACACACGCAAAAGAGGCAGCTCCCCTAACCTGTGATTTTGGAATGAAATTGGGAAGAAGATGATTCCTTATTCCAATACTTTGCTTCAGCCCTTTGCACACCCATACTCTCCTCTGCCTCTCTCAATTCGTGCTCCTCTCCAAAAGCCAAATCAACAACTCCAGAAACGCTCCTTCTCTCCTAAAATTTGGCTTTTATAGGTGCCTTTATAATGAGTTTAAAAACTGAAACGAAAAAGGGCTTAATTATGTTTTTAAATTCCTATTCAATGTTAACTATGGTTTTTCAGCCCTTTGACTGCTCCTCCCTCCTACTTTATGTCCAAAAACAAGGTTTGACCCGTGACCCTCCACTCATGAGGCCAAAGCACTACAACTATGCCAATTCACATTTAGTGATACACTCCAATCGATGTAAGTTTACAATACCAATTTCATACTCATACATATCATTAAAATCAATAATAAACAACAACACATAATTGGCATACATATGACTCGAACCCAAGTCCTCTCACACAAACCAAGTACTCTCAACCATTTGAGCTAGTACTTTTCTACGTCACATCAAACAATAATTAATGCCATAAAGGCACTTTCTACCCGCATTTATTAATTAATTAATTAATTAATTACTTACTTTTCACGGGTCTTACACCAATGATAGCTTGAGATTATCAACCAAAGGCGTAGAACATGGATTACATGGTGGTGGCTATGTGATATGAGATCAAAGGATGAGGATGCTTTAATGTGTGTGTTTTGTTATATAAATTGATACATATGTTTTATTATATTAGATCACCCTATCTACTTGTGTTTGGCGATGATTGTGTACGCGGTACACGGGAGCAGTCAATGTTGCAGGTGGACCTGGTGAGGCATAGAGCCGGAGCGAGGCTAGTTAGGAGAGGACTTTCTCAGAGCTTTATATTTTATGAGTTTTTAAAGAATTTGTAACATTTCATATTACTACCCGTAGACATTATAATTGAGTTTTAAATTTTATGGATTTGAGTTAACTTCAGATGTAATAAAAGTTTTATATTCCCCATGTTTTTTTTAAATGGAGCTTAATAAAGGAGTATTTAATATTAATATCTTATTTTATTAAGTAAATTCGTAATATCCGGACGGGATGTTACATATGACGCTCAATCTAAAGGCTACAAATTATACAATCCAAGCAATGAAAAAGTAGTAGTAAGTCGTGATGTTGATTTGATAAAGAAGCTACATGGAATTAGGATGCCCGAGAAGAAAAGACTTACGATTTTATTCCATATCTTGAAGAAGAGGGAGAAGATCAAGAAACTACAATTCAAGATGTCACTCCTCCTCATTCGATCCCTCCATCAGTTACATCTCATGGAAAAGAAGAAAATACTAGTGAAAAGGTAAGGAAGACAAGAGACATAAGGGACATATGATGAAGTCACTTGTAATCTTGAAGAATTATATAGCTTTCAAGTGGATTGTGAGCCATTGAATTTTGAGGAAGTTGTGAAATAAAAAAGGTGGATCAATTTGATCAATAAGAAGAGATCAATTCAGTCAAGAAGAATGACACTTGGGAACTAACGACTCTTCCCAAAGGTCATGAAGCAATTAAAGTAAAATGGGTGTACAAGGGTAAGAAGAATGTTAGTGGAAAGGTGACAAAAAAAATACAAAGCATGACTTGTCGTAAAGGGCTTCAAGCCTGCATAAGCACTAACAAAGAATATGGTATTTCATGATTAAAGCAAGCATATAGACAAGAGATATCATTTCATAAGAAAATCTATTTCTAGAAAGGAAGAGGAGCTTAAGTATGTCAAGTCTCAAGATCAAGTTGCAAATATCTTCACAAAGCCACTAAAGTTTGAAGAGTTTCAAAGGCTAAAAGCAAAGATTGGTGTGCAAAAGAAAATTTCAAATTAAGCGGGAGCAATGTTATTGTTTGAAATAAAGAAAAGTCTAGAATGCCTTTTGAGTTTCCATAAGTAAGGTCTAGAAAATCTAGATAGTTTATAATTAAGAAAGATGTAGAAAATTTCATAGTAGAGCTTTAATTAGAGAAGCTCCTAAAAAGAGTTTATATCTCTCTAAGGGTGACAAAACGGGCCAATTCGACCCATATTGGCATGAACTGATTTTGGCCCATTGAAAACAAGTTATGATGGGTCAGCCTATTTAGAGAAAACGGGTTAGAAACTTCAACTTGTCCCGTCCCGTGACGGGCTAACGGGTCAGCCCGTCTAGTCCGTCCTTTCTTTTAAAAAAATGTCTTTTTTTGACAAAGTCACAAACAAAAAAGTTAATGAATTTAAACTTGAGTTCCATCCAATCTAACCCATTCTTTTCAAGCCTAGTTGTATTTGTTGCCTCGGGAGCTTGGTAGCATCTTCCACCACCTAAACAAAAATACCAAATGAAAAGACAATTCAATAAATGAGGATACAATACACAAAACTAGAAATGAAAAATTGGACATAACAAATATAATACAACACAATAGTAATAAGCACCATAACAATCACCAGATAGAACAATTGAAAATGGAAAAACAATGAATAGATAGGGGGAACACAATAGTAGCAGAGCACCAAAACAATCAGAAGATACAATAATAAAAATTGAAAAATAATCATCAGATAGGGGTACAACCAATAATAGCAGTAGCAGCACACAACAGACCAGAGACCACCAAGGGCAACAAAGGGGAAAAAAGTCAAAAATTGAAGCAACCAGATACTTAAATCAAATCATTACACAACATTTAGGGCAGAGAAAGGAAAAATAATCAAAAATTGAAGCAAGTAGATACTCAAATTAGTACACATAGTTTAAGGCATAAAGGGAGGAAATCAAAAATTATGAATGAACATGCGTCATTATCGTCAATCACTCATCGCCAGCAATTTCTTCAATGTCGCCCCTCGTCTTCTTCCTTAATGGGTCACAACAATGTTTCTTCAACCTTTGTTACTTTCCACTTGATGCACGTCTTTGGTTCAGTTGAGGGAGATGAGATGTGGGAGAGAAAGGTTGCTCATCGTCGGCGTTCGTCAAGGTCGGCGCTTGTCGTCTTCATTTGTGGGTCATGTCGTCACCATCGCTAGTCACTCTATTGCGCGTTTATGAAATGAAATTGCTTTTTATGGAATGAAAAAAATGAGTTGTGGAAGAAAAGGTCACCACCACACATGAAAGTCTCCAACTAATCACATTTACGGGCCAAACCTGCCAGCCTAATTTCTTTTGAACTCACAAGTTCGGGCCAACCTACGGCCAACCCGTCCTTCAACCTAATGGGCTGATAGGCTAAACTAGCTTGGTTGAAACAGGCCATGGGTTGAATATCCTGACCCAGCCGGTCTCTTTCCCCACTTTGCCACCTCTAAATCTCTCCACTAGCACGTATAAATACCTCATGATACTTAGCATTTTTAAGTAAGGAAGCCAAGTTCTCTCTTCTAATTCTCACCACTTCCATTGACAAATACCCCATTTCGGTGTCCACATTTCTATCCTCAATTTTACCCTTTAATAAATAACTTTTTTTTTTAAATTAAACAATTGTTTTACTATTTTTTTTTTCTTTTAAGTAACACTTTTTTAAATATAATTATTTCGTTTATTTAACTTTTCTTTTAAATTAATAATTTTTAAGATAAAATAAGTATCTTTAATAAAATATTATCCATAAAATAAATGAAAAATATTTATAATAAAATTTTAAAATTATTTATATTTATTTTTAAAATTAAAAAAATGAACGTAAAGCATTTATTTCCACTAGTAAATTATAATAGTTATTCTAAAAACCTATTTTAGAAGTTATTCTTTAACAAAATGCTTTTTGAAGTTTTTCTTCAATAGGAACCTGTTTTTGGAACGTTTTGTAACCTCTCTATTCGTGTCTCCTTTTCATATTTACTTCTAAATATAATTTTAATATTTAAAAAGTTAATAATTATTAAAATTAAGAGTGTATCATAACATAAAAGGCTAAGCATAAATTCCAAAATAATTTATATGTGTTAAAACTATTCATTGTAAATTTATATAATTTATTATTCAAATCCAATTACTTACTATAAATCTTTAGCATATAAAAATATTGATATTATCGATTGTGAGTACTCAATATACACTTATATTAAAATCTAGATGCGAGAACTTTATTACCCATGAATACTTATGTCTCAAATAAATATTTACCAGATAAAGAAAGATAAAGTTATTCTAATAATAACTTTAAAAAAGTTGTTCTTTATTTTTATCTTTATTTTTTTAATAAATTAAAATTAAATTACTTATTAAAACTATTTAAAAACATCACTACTACAAATTCTCATATTACATGAGAATTTTCTTGTAAATTTGTTAAAAAAATTTGTAAGAAAAGACTTTTCCCTGCTATTTTTTACTAAAAATTTTAATTGGTAGGTAATTCCTTCGTGGGTAATTATTTCTTACAAAATTATAAAATTTGCAAGTATTTCTTAAAAAATTTGTTGCGAAAAGTGTTTTATACAAAATATTTTGCAAAAAAATAGACAGCAATTTCTTGCAATTTTTTTTCCATAACAAAATTTATAAGTATTTCCTAAAAAAAAAATTTAAAACAAAATTGGCAGGAAATATAATATTTTTAGTAATGCATGAAAGTTGAATATGTTAAAATTACATAAAAATTAATTCTTGCTTTTATCTTAAGCATAACACAAACTACAATATTTCTTGTTATAAATCTTTATTCGTTTAAAACTCACTAACTTAAAATTCAAGAACTAAAATAATAGATTTCGAATTTTTCATGTTCAAGTTATAACTAAAACTTTAGTATTTCCTCCCAATCGCTATCTCTCTTTTTTTTTTTCCCTTTTTTTTATCTTTGGATTTGTATTTTACACACTATTTTTAACCTTAGCCATCTCAAATTACAGACTATTTTTTATCTTTAGTATTGGACTAAAATATTTTTCTTTTTTAGCCATCTCAAATATCTCCATTTTTATCTTTATTTATTTACTTGATCTTATTAACAACATATCTCTTTCAATTTATTGTTACCCCTATATTATTTTTCAATATTTTTTTTCTAAACGAATTCTTTCACTAATAGGACATATAACTTTATATAATAAGATAATTTTAAAATATAATTTATCTAAAGTAATAAATTTATATAATGACATTCTAAATTTTTACCACAATACAATGTGATTCAATTACAAATTAATAAATAGTTTTGTTGGTTTCTATAATAGAATTCTAAAATATGTAAGATTTGAGGGAAAAGAAATGTAGTGATACAAGTAGGAGTAAAATACACGCAAACTAAAACAATGATGGTATCATGTGTGAAAAAACAGTTAAAAGGATAAAATTCACAAACTAGTTTAGTGGTAAAAAAGTGTATAAATAGGTTGAATAATGCGTAATGTTATTAAATAAATTTTAATTTTAATATCAGAAGATTATGAAAACTTTTGTGTATTGAATATATTATATTAGAATAAAAATAAAATTATTTAATTATTATCAATTAAACTATAATGAATTCATTTTATTTACGATACATAGATAATATTTTAATTTCAAATTAGCTAAGATAACATTATTAGAATTAATTATTATATTTGAAATATTTAAACTTTGAAATTTTTTTTATTTTTAATTTCTGCTAAGTCATATAAAATTATTGAATGTGTGAGAATATTTATAATTTTAAAATTAAGAAAACCAAAATAAAAATTAAATATTAAATTTGATATGAACGTGGCAAATAACTAATAGACTTGGTGGCATCCAAAACCACAAGCCTTAACAACTGTAACACTGAAAAAGATAGGGATAGGTCAATACCGTTCTGTTTGGGCGAAACTGAGTAATTCAGTGTCACATGCTGAGATTCCAAGACGCCAAATTTTAATCTGTGGGTGCTTTCTTAGCTCATTAGCTTTTCCTCTCCAACAAGAGTTCATTTCTGTTCATTCTCACGTTTGATAGCGAAACTTTATCATTTTTTTATCTCTATAATTAGACCAAATATTTTAGGCTCCACGTGATCTTATTTTGGAACATGCTATATTATATTTTAAAAATACTTTTAATTAAATAAGTATTATCGTAAAAAAGAAATCACGAAGGCAGAACTATTCAATAATATCACGTTCTTAACATGTACGCCAAACAAAAAATATTAGTTTATTATACTTTTTGTCTTCAAATTTATTTAAAAAATTCAAAAAATCATAATTATTATTTGAACCAATCAGGTTCTCTAATTTTTAAAGATATTAAACTAGTTCGTTCTGCTTGATATATGTCACATATCAATATCAATTTTTAGTATCTTTAATTTATTTTTAAAAATATTTACCACGAGTTAGGTTATTGTTGTGTTATGGTATCATAGTCAATGTCATATGATAATGTCTTTATTTAATCTAGTTTCTATATTTGTATTTTTGACTCAATTAAGTATTAGTAATTTTGGGTCATGCATATATATGACACATAATTAAATGTGTTAGGGCTATTATTTATAAAGCCAAATAATAAAGTGATCTGACTAAATTAAAGATTTGGCTAAAGGCATATGTCATGAAAATAAATATTGTGTAGAGACCAATTAGTAATTTCTAATTTAATGAGGGGCCAAATTAGAAATACTAAAACTTAAGTAATTCAGATTATAAATGGTCGTGGTCCCCTTCTGAGAGCACACACAAAGTCATAACGTACTCTTCCGGTTCCTTTCTCCCTATCCCCATCAAGAGAGAAAACCCAAAGGGAAATAAAGGTGCTCTACAGGAGGAAGATCACACTGATCAGTAGTACTTTACTCTAATATTATTGTTATGGCCAATTCAGGTACGCTTCCGTTTACTTTTTTACACCATGATTATCAGTATGGGATATTGTTTATGATTGATTGTTAGAATCAATAATAGGATCATATTTTGCGTTTATGCTTACATGTGGTATCAGAGCCACCCATACTTGATTCATGTTTGTCTTTGGTTAATTTAATTAATTTTTATTCAGAACCCTAAATCCCTAATTCTGAAACCCTTAATCCCAATTTTGT
>Ga0214543_1006379_pt1 | contig 21016 bp, 10 predicted proteins | sample CNSS2metaG_FD_160094 | JGI IMG/M metagenome (GOLD analysis project Ga0214543, IMG submission 160094) | Root nodule microbial communities from cowpea collected in UCLA plant growth center, Los Angeles, California, USA - CNSS2 | ecosystem: Host-associated > Plants > Roots > Nodule | place: USA...
CTGCATCTTCTAGTCACTGCAATTTCACAACAAATTAGCAACACTCTACTTTTTCAGTCTGTAATATTATATATATTCCAGCTATATAGCTAGGTTGTTAATTAAGCCTTCAATTATTATCTTATCCTTGGTTAATTAAACTCTACCTCACATAAATATATAAATTAGCTGTCATTAACTGTCATGACTATTATTATTATTATTATTATTATTATTATTATTATTATTATTATTATTATTATTATGTATAAATATTATTGAGGTTAATTAAAATTTAGTGTTGCTTTATTTCTTTTTATATTTTCCATAAAAATGAATCTGGTTTAGAGATACTAAGGTTCATCTATATCAGATGAGATATTTACTTTAGTAAAGAGTTTTTATGAAAAAAATTCCAACAATGCAGATCATAAACATTGGTATACACGAAGGGTTGTGTTAATGATTATCTTAACAAAATTGTTAAGGAATTAAACATTGTTCGAAATTACGATGAAAACATATTGCTGAAATTACGAGGATTTTCTTTTTTAGAAAAATAACCACTTCTTAGAAAAAAAACAGTTGTACTTAATTAATTAAAAATATCTCATATTGAAAGATTTATGCTTAGCTAATATAGGAACTATATGTGAGAAATGCTAATTAGAATTATTATGGACGGTGATATATCTCATGAATCACTTGCATGTATCGTTCCCATTATCTGGATGCAACAGAAAAGGAAATATGAAGGAAAATATAACACTAACAATAGGTTTCTGAACTAGCTAATAATATGAAACTGATTTTGTTTTTTAAGTCATTTTCTTTTACATGAAAAATCATCTAAAACATTCCTACTAACCGGTGTTCGTGATTAATGAATCAGTAAGTAGAAAATTTTCATTAGAAACTGCAAGGAAATTTATTACAATGATGACAAAAATGTATGATCAGCAACAAATTTTCACAGAAATATTTATATAGTTTTTGTACTTCCAATTAATACTACTAGCCATAGCCATGTTGAAGAGAAAAGTGTGAAGATATTTGAATAAATTATAATGCAGATGAGTACAAAATATTGATAATTGAATTTCCAAAAGATCTCTGATGCTACTTTGTCTCAGGGCCTTTACATGTCTTATCCAACACTTTGGCTGCACCACATGCCATTCACCAATCATGATGTCTACTTCCACAGCACTTTTATATTTCTCTATATATATATATATATATATATATATATATATATATATATATATATAATATTTCATGTTGGAACTTTTTGAAGTTAATTAATTTATGAAAATTTAGCAAACCAATTATGATGAGTTTCCATTGAGATTATATATAACTCACTTTTATACAGAGTTAGAATTATAGTTGTTATGGATCAAATTTTTAGTAGGATAATTATTGACGAAGAGATGGTTGCAAGTGACATCAATTGTTTTATAAATTGTATTATAATCGAATTATAACACTTAAACTGTTACACTTTTAAGTAAAAAAGAGTTCCATAGACCATATTAACCGTTCATATTTATTGTTGTTTTTTTACTTGTAGAATATCTCCATTTTTATCATCCATGCAAAAGTATATCAATTATTCCAAGAGGTTCAACTCTATGCAAAATTCCTTCTTGTATTCTGCATATCTAACTCAACTTCTCATTTATATATATATATATATATATATATATATATATATATATATATATGCGTTTTTACAATCTCAATTATTAGTTAAGTGATTCGAAATTGTTATTGTTATCTTAATAAAACTGTACATAATAATAGAGTTAAGTACCATTAGTTTTCTTTAAGTGAAATTAAATGTTATAAAAAAAATATTTAGACCATGGAATGTAGTAGTAAATGCTCAGTAATTAGCATACGAATTTCCCTTTTATTATTGGATATTCCTAGTTCAAACATGTAACAGTAAGAACTAACGGTATATTCTCCCTCTTATTATAAGGTAAATTCCTATACCATTAGACAAATATCATTATATTAAAAATGTAAATTACATATTTGCCCCTATATTCATTTATACTTTTTTTGTTGGTTTATATACCCTTTTTCTTTTCATAATAGAGCAAAATGATATATGTGTACGAAGCAGGACCCTATGAGCAAGCAGAGTTAATTCAGATCGTACATCCAATACACCAATGGATCCTATGGACCCAACTTCGTCTTCTTCACCACTATATTATAATATTATATTATTCTTTAAATGCTTTATTATATAGCCAATTAAATATTTATCATTTCCTTGTATTGCAACTCTTAGACGACGGAGGGTGCGACCACCAAGGGCGACGGTCTGTGACTCGACGACGAGCGGTTCAAAAGAAGAAAACAACCACTGCGGGGCAGCATAAGAACAAGAGTGGAAACCTAATCCCCTAATCAGTGAGTTTTCTTCACTCTCGCACACCAAACCACTGTTGTTTTGGATTTTAAACAATTTACTCTTCGAACTCGCCAATTCAGTTACAAAATCACGAGTTTGACCGAGTTCAAGGATTCTACCTCGATTCTACCGAGTTTACATCAAAATCGAATTTGCTTTCGAGTTGAATCAGAAGTTATGTAAAACGTAAACTCGTCCGAGTTAATGATTTAACTGAGTTATCGAGTTAACTCTCGATTTGATAACTGGTAGTAAAACCTGCAAAATAAGAAACTAAGTCAGAAATAAAAGAAGAAGAAAAAAAACCAAAGTCAGAACAGGTTAGCAAGTCAGTAAAAGGAACTTGGTAGTGAAGATGTTAGTAACTGATGTAAGAACTGGTTCGAGAATAATCATCAGCAAAAACAAGTTAGTATAACTGACTAAGTCAGCAAAAAATTATTAGCAGAAGAGAGTTAGTAAAACTGGTTAGTACAAGTCTATATGTGCTAGTAAACACTAATTAGTAAAGAATGTTAATGAGTATTAACTAACCTATGACTTGTATACGCTAATTGCAAACTCTAATAACAGTAAAAAATAACTAGGTCAGCTATCAAAATACCATTAAAATCTGTATCTGAAAAGAAAAATGCATCTACAATACTATAACAGTGAAAATGTTAATGAAGATCAAAATATCAACAAGAAAATAGAGCCTACAACTGTAGATTAGCTGCAGCAAGAAAAAAATTAAAACCCCATGTGAACTGGTATAAAAACTTTGATTGGCAGAACCTGCACAAGTAACACCAGCAAAAATCACGTTAGAGACAAAAGATAAATGTTAGTTGTGTTAATGGTGTTAGTGAACTGAGATAACTCTGCAAACATATGTGAAAAGAGTTAGTAAAGTTAGAATCAGCCAAAAAAAAATAGTATCAACACTGTTATGTCAGTCAAAACTAAAATCAAAATCAGTTTAAGAAAAGCTAACTAAAATCTAGCAGTAGTAAGAGAACAATTTCTGAACAATAAACCTAACTAAAAAGAATAACCAAATCTGAAATCAAGACTAAAAACATAACCTAATATCTAATCCTAACTAATTAAAACAGAAAAGAAATGTAAGAATACATCAAACCAGTAAACGCAGGCTCACTAAAACAGTAAAGACAACTAGTGCTAAAGTCGCAAAGAAAGCTCCCCCCACACTATGAGTTTACTTTATTATATGCGGTGTGGGTTTTCTCCAGCCAGGCCATGATACATTGGCAGATGCTGGATTAATTCTGATCTGAGTACTGTTGGAAGTTCCCTCAGCAATTGGAATTTGTTTACACAAGGGCTGGCAGCACATGTCTTCATTAGTCAGCTCCTTGAGTGTTCTTTCCTTTCCTCCAGTCATCTTTTCACTTCCAAACTCTTTGTCCTGACTCAAACATATTGGTTCTCTGCTTTTCAGTACAAGTGACCTTGTCTAACCCTGCATAGAACCGTTAGCACAGAAAACACACTTCCATGCAGTGGTAAAAAATTTCAATGCAGTGAAATGCCTAAACTATCAAACTTACACAATTCATTTTATCACACAATCACTCAAAACTAGCCATTCCCCCGGCAACGCTGCCAATTTGTTAAACTTCTTTTAACTGCATGGCAAGGTTATTAGACTTGAGAGTCCACTTATACTCGTAAAAGCTTCGAAGACTCGACTTATAGACTTGTTAGAGTCTTCAACACCTCTATTTCATATAAAAATTGTATATTAATATCATATCAATTCAAAATTTAATTACCAATGCAAATAGTAAAAGGTAGTTCAATAATTATAAAATAACTTAATTTAACACATAATAATTATTATATAAGTTCAAATTACAACAAACACATTAGTTAATACAAATCACAAATCATATATAACTTTTTTTTTACTCCAATAACATTTTCACTTTTAGGTATAGAAGGTTTAACAAGTAAAAATACTTTAACATCAGGATCTTGAAACCGTCCCGATCCCACTTTCAGAACTTGGAAAAAAATAAAAAAAAAAAAAAAAAAAAAAATATATATATAAAAAAAAAAAAAAATACAAAAAAAAAAAAAAAAAAAAAAAAAACAAAATATATATATATATATATATATATATATATACACGTAACAGCAGCAAACGAAATTCAGAAAAATAAAAATAAATAAATGAAAAAATAAAAGCAACGGAACAGTGACGCCGCAGAACCAGAGACCCGACGGAGCTGCCACGCGAGGCGACCGGAACTACGACGCGAGGCGACCGGAACTGCGACGTGGACGAGCGGAGCTACGGCGTTGAAGGTGATTAAGCTCAAACTTGAGATCACGAAATAGGTCAGCGTTCGATTAGGGTTTTCGATTTGGGATTTGGGCTTCGATCTCTACTTACAATTGGATTTTCGATTTGGGTCGTTGGGGTTTTAGTTTGGGCTTAAAATCCGAATGCCCACGACATGTTTTTCTGTCATTTCATGTCGTTTTTCGAACTCGATGACTCGGTTTCAAACTCGCGAGTCTGGTACGAGTCAGCGAGTTAACTCCGAGTTTATTCCGAGTTTGAAAAATAACAAGTTTATATGCGAGTTAACTCGTCAACAGTGTCATGACTCGCAGACTCGTACGGTTTTACGAGTCAATCCGCGAGTTCGATAACCTTCATACATAGGAAGTAACAAAAACCTCAAATTCCCCCTCATGAAGTATAGGGAAGAACTCGAGTATCAATTCATAGAAATAGCTAAAAGTTATGAATGATTTAGGTAAGTAAAATCTGATTTGTGAAGACAGTGATGGGGGATTACTAATATAATACTCTAAACTAAACAAAAATGATCCTAAAATGTAAATGAAATGATGCATGAAACTATATCTACAGCTGCAATCAAAACTGGACAGGATGCATTGTATTATTGTATATGAATATGGAATCTGTGGTTTTGATATCTACAATGACTTCTATGCATGGAAATGAGATATGAATGCATGGAATGTGTTAACTAGTGATATTAAACCTATTCTGAACTTTAAAAGTATCTAAAATGATGCAGAGATATGAAAACGAAAAAGTGTTTGTGAAAATGCCTAAGAGAAAACTGAAAATTTACAATGCGTTTGATGAAATGCCACAACGAATTGGAAATGTAAATTATGCATGTATAAATGATGAAAGATGTCCATATATTTAAAACTAACTAGAATATTCCGGAAAAAGTCAATAGCAACTCAAAATACTAAAAATCACATCCTAAACCAAATTTGGCAGAATTGGCATAAAGTCCTGGTTCATCAGCGTGACAGCTTAAGTGCTTATGTGATATGAGATGCAGAATTATTTATTTACAATGCCAGTGAATGAGACGCATTTGAACTACTAAGGTTATGACATTTGGGTGATAACCCAGTTTGAGAGTCGTGGCAAAAATAGAGAAAGCGAAGGGCATTTGGTGTAACTGGCAGAAACAATTGATGAGGATGTTGAGAATGACAAGGTTACTCTGAATTCCCTTGAGCTCTATTTGCTTAAAAAGCGAAATAACAGTAGGGCTGTGCTTCATCCTTGTAAGAGATCCCTAAATCTCCCCCAACTGGAAGATGGGAGGAAAGCATATGAAGCATGCAATCAAATTGGATACTACGTGGTGAACATTGTCATGATCATGTGAAGGGGAGTGAGAGTGAGAGTGTAAGTGAATGGAAGAGAAGGAAGAAGGGCTGGAATGAAATGGAGGAAACTTGGGAATGGAAGAAGGACAAATCCTTAACCTTTTTCCTAAGAGTGACATCGTTGTGTTAACAATAAAGATGAAAAAGCAGTGCGAAGTGGTGGATGTTGGCTGAAACCTAAAGTGAGCGCGTGAGTGTCAAAGTTTTCACTGCCACAGCACATTATATTTATAGAAATAGCACACTTTTTTTCAAGTCATAACTTGGTTTTTGGGAGCCGAGTTTTGATCTTTAGTTGATCTCAATTTTATCAAAATACTAGCTTTTTGAGCTAAATTTTCTATTTTTTTTATCTTTTATCTTTTAATTAATTGATAATAAGTGTTTAAAAAAATTATCATAAATTTAAAATTTTATTTAAATTCCTCTCCCGGCTTCTCCAAGGCGGCAGAATTTGATGTTCGGCCTTGCCTCCTATGCCGTCGAAATGATGCACACCGGCAATGCCTTCTGTGATATGGATTGATTCGGCGTAGTTTTTAGTTCCTGCCCTTGCCACTCTGATTGTGTAACCTTCGCTGCCAGCAAGTAATCCTTTGTCCATTTTCTAGGGTTTTTACTTTCCTAATTTGTTTTCCGTTCCACCGTAGATTCCAAATCACCTGTCTCACTCTATCCACTGGTTTGCTTTGTCTGTCACATATGTATGCGATTTCACTTTGGTATGCAACTCCATTTGCTTCTATTTTCTGCTACGCTTGCCTCTATCCAACTTAGATCTGAGTATTAAAATCCAAAATAGGCAGACTCCATGGGCTGGAGCATATTTTAGCTGATATATTTGATGTAATTGAAAAGCTAGAGATTCTAATGTGCCAGTCACCAATTAGTAAATTTTCTGGTTTAAGGTGAATACATTTGGGGAGTCAGTGTGCGAGAGATGATCACAATCCTGGATCAGACCATGAAAGTAAGAATCACATGTCGTGAAACATTTCCTCTACTCGTGAAACGTACGTTTGTTTCAATTCAACCACTACATGAGGACTTACGTCATATATTTTTTCATAAAACTTACTGGAATAAGGTAAAAGAAAAGTTTATGGGAGTCACAAGTTGTTTTCATACCACTTGTAAGACTTCCAAATGTCTCCCATGTAAGTGCTGGTTTTGAGCATTAGCCAGCTTGATATATCACTTGTAAGAGTCTACAATATTTATTTCAATTGTCAGAATGCTTTCTTGAGGTCTAAATTACTCTCTACAATCTTGAAGAACATATTCATCATAATATTGGCTGTCTCGTCTATTGAAATGCCTCATCCATTTCTTGGTTGGGATTCTTTTTGTAATAACTGTTCATGAAACATTGGTAATTGATTTTCATGCCCTTTTTCTATCTCCCCTTCCCTGTACATGTATTCTGATATTATTATTATTGTTGCCTTTGAACTTAATTGTTGTTTTGTCTTTGACGCGGCCAAAGTAAGTTAATTTAATTTACTATTTTCTATGCGATGCTGAATTTATCACCTGTAAGTAGAGTTTGCTAACTAAATGTGTGGGCACTCTTAATTTTCAGGTTATGTTTTGATATCCGAAATCCTGGCAGAGTTGATTGACATTCAAATTGAAACATATAGGCAGATAGAGAGAATAGTTTTAGACTCAATTGGGTTTGTGTCCCAATTCCATGAGCATAAGATGGCCAAGAGTGTTATCACCAACCTATCTCTCTCAGATTATAAGAACCCAGAAAAACCCAATAAAGGCTCTTCACATTTTCAATGAAGCCAAATCCAGGTATCCCAATTACTGCCACAATGGTCCTGTTTATGCCACCATGATCAGCATCCTTGGAACATCAGGGAGACTGACTGAGATGAGGGATGTGATTGAGCAGATGAGAGAGGATTCATGTGAATGCAAGGATTCTGTTTTTGTGTCTGTTATTAAGACATATGCCAATGCCGGCCAGGTAGATGAAGCAGTGTCTGTGTACAAGACAATTCCTCAGTTTAACTGTGTTAATTGGACAGAATCCTTCAACACCATTTTGCAGATAATGGTGAATGAGAACCGGCTTGAAATGGCCCACCGGCTCTTTGTTGAGAGCTCTTGTGGTTGGGAAGTGAGGTCTCGGGTTCGAGCATTGAACTTGCTTATGTATGCTCTTTGCCAAAAGAGTCGTTCCGATTTGGCACTGCAGTTATTCCAAGAGATGGATTATCAAAGTTGCTACCCTAATAGGGACAGCTATGCAATTTTGATGAAGGGATTGTGCCAAGACAGAAGGTTACATGAGGCCACCCATTTGTTGTATTCAATGTTTTGGAGGATCTCACAGAAAGGTAATGGTGAGGATATTGTAGTCTATAGAACTCTTTTGGATGCTTTATGTGATGCTGGAAAACTTGAAGAAGCTGTGGAAATTCTAGATAAAATTTTGAGGAAAGGACTGAAGGCTCCGAAGCGATGTTATAACCGTCCTGATCTTGGCCAGTTCTTGGATGGCAAAGATATAGAAAGTGCTAAACGCGTGATTCATGAAGCTTTGATCAAAGGCTCAATTCCTAGTTTGGCTAGTTATAATGCCATGGCTATTGATCTGTACTCAGAAGGTAAGATAGATGAGGCTGATAAGGTCATCATGGAAATGCAAGACAGAGGCTTTAGACCAACACATTCTATCTTTGAGGCAAAAGTAGCAGCATTGTGCAAGGTTACTAAGGTGAATGAAGCAATCAAGGTAATTGAGGAAGACATGGTGAAAGTTAATTGTCTACCAACTGCTAGAGTGTACAACACTCTCTTGAAAAGCCTATACAATGTTGGAAATTCTACGGCTGTACTCGAGAGCTTGAACAAGATGTCGAACAAGGTAGGTAATGCAGGTGACAGAGATACTTACGGCATGTTGCTGGAAATGCTTTGTGGTGAGAGAAGGTATGTCGAGGCAAGCCAACTTCTGGAGAAAATGTCAATTAAGTCATATTGGCCATGTACCAATAGTTACAATTCTGTCATTAAAGGTCTTTGCTCCTTAGGTAGGCAATATGAAGCAGTTATGTGGTTAGAGGACATGATGAGCCAGGGAAAGCTTCCTGAAACTTCTGTCTGGAATTCATTGGCATCTTTATTTTGTAACTCAGAAAAGATTAAAGTGTCCTCTGAGACATTTGGTCGCCTGAGTAGTTTGTGAAATTGTGATTACTAGAATCATGTACACCACCAACCTTTTTTTTAATTTAAATGCTTCTTTCATAGCTTCAAAGACACCATATTTAGTGTTGATTCAGTTGCTGACTTGACCCTTCGTAACTTGTTTAGTTACCAAGCTTGCATTCACTTTTGACCCAGAAAAACTATACAAAAATTGCCTATGGAATCCCTGTTATGTTTGCATGTCCTAGGTTGGATCTTCTAAAATGCTTTATAGTTTGCCGTTCTTCTCCTCCAGGACACTGATTTGATGAATAAGACTACCTCTTGGTTATCCGTGTACTTACAGTTTTAGTTTTCTTTTGTTTAATGATATTGCTATAACTTTGGTTGCAACATAAGATATTTTCTATCAACAAGATTAAACCTGTCTACTGAAATGTAATTATCTTTCTTCATTCTTTTGGCTTTTGCAAATGTGACAGTGATGCTGGTTAGGGTTCATTATTGATTTACTGAAGCTTTTATGACAAATTGACAATTGTTGCAGCTGCTTGATAGAGCAATTTTGGAATCAAGGGTTGTTTTCTTGCTAGCAATGACACATCATTTGTTTGCTAGAGCAATTATTGTGTTATTTACTCTTTTTTTAGCAAGTTTGCTTTCAATGAAGGGTATGCAGTATATACTTTTTTTTTTTAATTTTATTTTTAATTAGAGAATTCATTAGCGAGTTAAATAGAAAACTACACAAACAACAACCATCATCATCTTGTTTGTTCCTATAGAAAAATTTTGATCTGACACTTAACTATTAGAATTTGAGTTGAATGTGTGTAAAACATTATAAACTTTTAGTTTATTCCGCACTCCACCAACATATTGATTTATTGTATAACTAACATTAAACCTGCATAATAATAATAATCCATGTCACTAATCAAAACCAAACTATATAAAACTGTAATAAAGTCTCATCTGCTTAAGTTCTTGAATTAGTTCTAGAAATTCTTGAAAAGTGTTTGTTCATGAATTTTAGTAGTCATGAGGTTGTCACTTTCTGCTTATAACTGGTTCACACACTCTAGCCCTTCTAGATTTTTTCTCAGAACCATGAACTTTCCTTTTTCTACTATATTGTCTTTTTGCAGTTTTTGTCATGGAGTCAGTGAGCACAATGGATTCAAAGATCTACCTCCAACATTGGCTGCCAGTAGGTTATATGTCCCTCTCAATCATACTCTACTATTGATCATTATTAATATGGTATATACATTTCTCAAACCCTTAATTACACTATTATCTTTCACCTCAATCAGAAATTTTGATCTTTAATATTTCAATTATATAACCTGAGTTATCATAAGTCTACTATTATAGTTTATTATATATATCAGTGTTTCATTAATTATAATGAGTGAAACTCACTGTGGAAGGCTAAAACAATGGGCCATTTTTTCTTTTGTATACAGTACATGAATGGGTTCTTACTGGTCAAGTTGCAATGCATTTGTGCATTTATTTAGGATTTGAGGGAACATAAAGTAATGGTTCCATTGTGATGTGATGCAACTTGTGGCAGCTGCCAGATATTTTAAGGACACATGGACCCAACTCTATTAAGATAAAAAAAAAAAAAAAAGTATAGTATTTTACTTTTATATTGCATAAATTACAGTCTACAAGTTAGTAATGTACTTGTCACTCTCTGAATTAAACACTTTAATGAAAATACAGAAACAAAGGTAAGTTATATTTTTACAACTTGATAATAATGTGGTTTATATTTCTAATAAAGAATATAACTTTATTAGGCTGATTAATTGATGTATAGCTTAATGCATGGTTTTGAGCTACTATCCCGTAGCAGCCCTCACACAAGTTGTGCAACTTGATTTCTGGGACCATTTAGTATTATCCAAACCACTTTTATTAACTCCACCCTATTCCAACTGCCTGTATTTCAAACGCTAAATTTCTATTTTTTTATACTAGCCGTTATCGCGTATGTATATGCAAATTTTAAATATACGTGATATTATATTAGTAGGTGATAATATTGTAATGTTATTAATTTAATATATAAACTAAAACTATATTTATTAAAAATGAAATGAAATATATCAGAATAGATGAAAAAATAACCATTGATAAATAAAGAAGAAGAAAATCAACAGAGATAGTCGATTTTATAAAAAATTTGTAAAAATAATGGTCAATTTTTAAAAGTTTAATAAATTATTATATTTAAAGAGTAAAATTGGTATTTTGAATTGTGGACACAAAAAGGAAATCTCCTTATATATTGTTATAGATATTTAATATTGAATTTTTAGCTATTGTTCTCATTATTTTGTTGTTTTCAATTACATTAATAATAATAATGCTTAATTAAGTTTGTAATCTAAATAAAGTTAGAATCTTTCAATTGATTTTATTAAATTTTTGTGTATTATTAATTTCTAAAAATTTTAAAAATTTTCAATTAAATTTTTTTCAATAAGTTTTTTATTAGATTATGTGACAATTAAGTGAGTGATACCTTACTTAATTTTCATTTAATTTTATTGTTTATAATTTAATTTATAATTTTTTATTGCATTATAATTTTTTAATTATATAATTTTATATTTTATGAATTTATAAATTATAATTTTATAATTTAAAATTTAAAATTTTATAAAATTATAAAATTACGTATAACGAATACCTAAATCTAACTTTAAATATTCAATTAAAAAGTTTTGAATTTTTAAAAACTCACCAAATAAAAGAAATATGTTAAAACTCGATCGAAACACTCAAGTTTGTCAATAACTTAATTAAACTTACAAATAATAATAAGAATAATGTTTAAATTTACATGCTGCAGCGAAAAATTCAAGTAGTGTTTTTCTGTTGCAATGTATTCATGTTGTTGTTCTCCGTTGTCTAAGGTTGTAATACGCCACATGTTTTAGGGTCTTGTTTTCTTGTAAGAAGGAATCTTCTCCTCTCTTCAAATTATTGATGTGCCCACATAACAATATTTCTTTTAATAGTTTAAATAATAACTTATTATCACTATTTAGCTTTTTCAGAAAATAAAAATAAAAAATAAAGTTGTCTTATAACGGGAACTGTGACTTATTGACTTGTTATTTTTGGCTGCTGCCTCTGTCATATAGAAGAAGTGCTCATCCAAGCAGTTATATTGTCCTATTTGAACCCTCACCATTATAAAAATAGATTGAAAAGATTCCCAACTTTTAAAATGAGAGGTAGCATCAGCTTTTTTTTGGCAATAACAAATAATTTGGATGTTCTTAAATAAAATATTTTAAAAAAAATTAATTACGAATAATTTACATATAGTTTACTTCGAACCAATTAATGTTTTAATATAGATAATGATATTTTAACTACTAAATTTTGACAATTTTCTCTTATAACATAAATGTCATCTTTTAAATAATTTTAAAATATTGAAAATAAAAAAATAAAAAATTATCTAAAAAATACCATCTAAGATGATAAGAGAAAGTTATCAAAATTTAATAGTCAAAATATCATTTTCCTCTTCAATGTTTCATCACATAAAAGAAATACTTACGTAATAGTAACGTCAACAATATGAAAGATGCTTAACATTGAATAAGTTTGTCAGCACGAGACAAAATGAATGACAGAATCTTCTTCTGAAATGTTTTTGTTAATTTTCTTCCATTACCAGAATTTTTAATGTAGCCACCATAGATAATGATAAAAATAATATATGTCCCTATGTTTTTTACCGGAATTTTATTAAGACTGAAACTGAGGTTATATAATAATTTTTAAAGATTAAAATTGTTTCACTTCAGTTCTAAACTGGATAAAAATGAACTGGATAATTTGTGAAAAAAAAAAATCTCAAAAGTATTACTGTTTTTAATTAAAATGGTGTCAAATTCTCTTATTGCTGATTAGTGTTCTATTGATAAATATTTGGTGTTAATTTTTCACTCTTTCACCAACTAGAGCTTTTTTGTTTCTAAAATTATTTATTATTTATTATGATAAAATATAATATTTATTAACAATAAAGACATTTTATCTCCTTACCTATATAAGCATCTGATTTTTTTTTTCTTTTTATGAGACTTTATTTCTTTGTATATCAACTCTCTTCCTTATTTCGTATTCACTCTTATTTAAATACTTTCTTTTCGTGAAATAAAAGACTTCACTCCCTAACATTATATGATCTTATATTTTTAAACTAAATGATTTAGCAAAGCTTCAAAATACTTGTCTAATGCAAAAATAAAATAATAATAATAATATTATTATTATTATTATTATTATTATTATTAACTATTATTAACTATGTTAGTGTTGTGTAAAAAAGAAAGATAAAGTTTGAAATAAGTTTCATTACGCCTTTTGCCATGCGTAACATTCCTTATTTTGTCTAATGGTTTAAAACCATATTACTTAATGTGAGTGATTTGTTAATCCAAGAATAAAGAAAATTTTGTCGAAAAACTTTTCAAAACTAGCATAGTCTAATAGTTGAAATACATATAAGATTGTTGTTTAATGCATTACTATTTCGCCAATAAAAATAAGATTTTTTAATAAAAAGAATGAATTAAATTCATTTTCAGACAATTAACTAACATTTAAATTTGTTTAAAATTTTGAAAAGCCTGTAAAAACATGAACATCTAAGCATCTTTAACCCATATTTAATTCCTCGTCAACATTGTGCATCCAGTCTTGTTTCATTATTTGCTCGTGCACAATATGCATGATCATTATAGATGAAAACTACAACCACAAATAGAAGAGTAAGTTAATAACAATTATCACAATTAAAGAATTATCAATATCACATATTCACATTATCCAATCTCATACTAGACGTCTAAAAACACTCACGGAGACATCTCACACTCAGACGCCTATACGCACTCATGGAGACATACTCACACTTATCAAATCACACTCAAACATATAGGAGCACTCAATGAGACATGGTCATAGGGGTGGCAACAAGAACTTGGTCCAACGCGCTGACCCGCAAGCCTGCAAAAATGGACGGAGTGAGCCGAGACATTGAACCCGCAAGCTCGTTCAAGCCCGATCCACATAGTCCACGACTCACATAAGCTTACCCTAAGTTAGTAAGATTCTTTGGAGACTGCAAATATACTCCTCCTCTTCCACATAACTACTTAAAAATATTCCCTAAAATAATATTCAAGCTAACTTGTAAATTAGTAAAATAAATTATCACATAGTTTATCATTAAATGTCACGATAAAATATTTAGAACTGACATATATTAATTAAATTCAAATATTTAAAAGATAAAAAAAAAAGTCCATAACAACAATTAATTCCATTGATTCCCCATTTTTAATTCTAACTTTTGATGTGCACTTGAATCCAGTACTTTGTTGATTCATATAATTATTGTATCATTCACACACATGTTTAAGACCATTGGCATCCATAATTTTTAGCTTAAATAACACACACTCCCTTCAATTCTCAGGGTCAGCCCGCATGCCCACGAGCTAAACGAAACGCAGAACAGACCACTGATTCTAGTCTGCGTATTTTTGTGCAGGGCAGGTCAACCTGACTCACAATATGTGGGCCTTATGCAGATTGAGCCTAAACAGGTCAGACTAGTCCACATTGTCACTCTTACATGCTCACACTTAGACATCTAAGAGCACCCATGAAAATATACTCACATTCGTCAATCACACAAAGACATTTATGAACACTTATGAAGACATACTCAGTCTCGTCTAATCATACCATTAATTTATTAACACAAAACATGACAATGCATATGAATACCTATCTAACAATCACATGAAATACTAACTTCCTAACTTCCCTATCATGAAGTTTGTAAGTAGTCAAATTTTCTCCTTATATTTAAATCTTAGACTTATTTTTCTTTTAATCAACCACCTTCTTTCTCACCGAACATAACATTATTCACTCATTTAGTATGTATGTTTATTATAAACCTCACTCTTACTCTTGAATCTCATGCTTTTATTAAAATATTTTATTTCCTTTCTATTTTTGTTTCTTAAAAAAATCTTTTTAAATCTCTTGAATAACCAGAATCACATACATGACAAATCATATAAGAAATTTGTTTAAAAAACAACCGTCATATATAATCTTATATTATAATAAGCACATTATATATCTTTAACGAAATCTCTTTAATATCTTCTTAACAATTATTCATCAAATATTTTATTTTCTTAAAAAATATTTAAGTAAAATAATTTTTTTAATTAATAAACCATTAAATCTCATACTATAAAATAAATAATTAATAATAAATAATTATATCACACCATCATATATAATCTTATATTATAATAAGCACATTATATATCTTTAACGAAATTTCTTTAAAATCTTCTTAATAATTATTCATTAAATATTTTATTTTTTAAAAAAATATTTAAGTAAAATAATTTTTTTTTAATTAATAAATCATTAAATCTCGTACTATAAAATAAATAATTAATAGTAAATGATTATATCACTTTTAATAAGATTTTAAATAATTAATTAATCACTTTATCTACAATATCAAATATCTTTTTAATTAAATAGTTATTACACTCTTCTATCTTTTATTTAAAATATCTATTTACCTCATCTATTTATTTTTTAAATGATTATAATATTCAGAATCTTATATATATATATATATATATATATATATATATATATATATATATATTTCTTAAAAGTTTGTTTTATCTTTTCATCTATTTTCTTAATTTCCGTAAGAAAATTACATCGATCATCAACAAATTTGAGAGATATGTCACATGTGACATGGTTACATAAAAAAACTATTGAACATTAAGCTGATCCAATTAATTGTTTGAATTAATTAATTAATTTTAACAAATTTATCATTTTACTTAATTAAATTCGTATAGATATATTTTAAACATCCCAATCGTTATCAAAATTATAAATTTAAATCAATGCTCGTTGTCTGAATTCTTTTTAAAGAATTGCAATCTTAATAATATTTTTTCAGGAATCATAATCTTAATTATTTCTTATTCGTTGGGTATCATTAAACACATTTTTTTTGTTTTTTTATCGTGAAGGTAAAGATATATATGAGAGGATTTTAAACTAAAGATAATATATAAAATTTTCAAATTGAAGATAAAAAGTGAAAGGCAGGCTACATTTGATCACGTGCAGAAAATAAATAAATAAAAGTAAACAAAATCTGCTGAAAAAAAGTGAATATCCAATGAATTTTAATTATCTAAAATTATTCAGAAGAGTGGACCCCACTCTCATATCCTCCCTCTTTCCTTATAAACAATCACTATCCATTACTCACTCACCCTATAAAATCCTCACACCATTCACACCTCACTTTACTTTCTTTCTTATAACTTTTTCCTTCAACCACCACCAACCACCCAGATGGCACTTGTCCGCCACCGCCGCCATCCCAATCTCCGCCTACCTCTCCCGGAGATCTCAGAGCGCCGCCCCCGCTTCCCGCTCCCCCTCCCTCCCACCGCCCCCAAACCCGCCGCCGGAGACGCCATCACCGCCGCCGACCTCGAAAACATCGCCGTGCTCGGCCACGGCAACGGCGGCACCGTCTACAAGGTCCGCCACAAGACAACCTCTGCCACCTACGCCCTCAAAATCATCCACAGCAACGCCGACGCCACCATGCGCCGCCGCGCGTTCTCGGAAACCTCCATCCTCCGCCGCGCCACCGACTGCCCCCACGTCGTGCGCTTCCACGGCTCCTTCGAAAAGCCCTCCGGCGACGTCGCCATCCTCATGGAGTACATGGACGGCGGCACCCTCGAGACCGCCCTCGCCACCGGCGGCACGTTCTCCGAGGAGAGGCTCGCCGCGGTGGCGCGTGATATCCTCGAGGGCCTCGCGTGCCTCCACTCGCGCAACATCGCGCACCGCGACATCAAACCTGCGAACATCCTCGTAAACTCCCAGGGAGAAGTTAAAATTGCAGACTTCGGAGTCAGCAAACTCATGTGCCGCACGCTCGAAGCCTGCAACTCCTATGTCGGCACGTGCGCGTACATGAGTCCCGAACGGTTCGACCCGGAAGCATCCGGCGGAAACTACAACGGTTTCGCTGCGGATATTTGGAGTTTGGGTTTGACCCTCTTTGAACTTTACGTGGGTCATTTCCCGTTTCTTGAAACGGGTCAGCGACCCGACTGGGCTACCCTTATATGTGCCATTTGTTACGGCGACCCGCCTAGCCTCCCCGCGACGGCGTCAGCGGAATTTCGCAGCTTCGTCGAATCCTGCCTCAAGAAGGAGTCCGGTGATAGGTGGACGGCGGCACAACTCTTGACCCACCCGTTTGTGTGCAAAAACCCGGAAACTCACTAAGTGGGTTGACCCGGTTATTTTTGCTTTAACGAATCGGGTCTTGATAACGTTTACCTTATATGACCTTTTTGAGATGTTGTATATTCCCTCGGATTCAAATTTTTTCAGTTTTAGGAGAATCATTCCCTTTGTAAATTGTGCTCCACAATGATAAAAAATGGAAGTTAGAATTCAGAATAGATATGATTATTTTTTTTCTTCAATTGTTTCATTGTTAAACCATCCATATTCAAGGCATGGATATACTTAGTATTAAATTGTTTTACTTTCTATATTCGTTCAAGTTCAATTCTCGTCAAAACTATTATGGTTTATATTTTAAATAGAAGAAAAAGAAATTATAAATTTGAAATTAAAAAAAAATAATTGCGTTTAAGAGTGAACTTTGTGAAGAAGATGCATGAACGTGGAAGAATCGTTAGCACTTTGTTGTCATCACTCTAACAAGTTGAGCAATGAGCACTATCTTCTCTCATCATTCCTATCGTCATTTTATTTGGAATTTTCTGTTTCCACCCATTTCACGTGTGCTGCGTACATTGTCTTCTTTCGTTCTGTAAAAAAGAAAAAAAGAAAAAAAAAGACACGTGTTTTTAACACAAATTATTTCAGTTAAAAAATGTCATAAAAGAAAAGATAAACAAAACATGTTTCAGTGGTAACCACGTGTGTTCTCCAACCTACTCCTTATTATGGAAGCTTCATATAAAATATTAGAAACGGTAATGTTTTGAAAGGGCTATGAAATATTATTACGGATTCTCAGGCTTGGTAAATTTTTTACATAATTTATAATGAATTAAAGTAAGACTTTAATTTAAAAATATTTTTAATTATGTATTTAAAAATAATTAAGCCAGTTATATATATATATATATATATATATTTTTTTTTTCTTATTTGTTGAGCTATTAGGGTTCCCTGCATCTAAATCATTTTTTCTTCCCTTTTCCTCTAATAGATTCACATTGCCTTTTGCATTTTTGCTGCGGTTGCTCCACCAATTATAGTTCCTAATGGTTGGGGTGCATTTCATTTGTATATATTTGGACAAACGTTTTCGGAAATACTTCTAACAATAAAAAAATAAGAAAAAGATGAAATGAACTTTATACATAAATTTAAAGAACACCGGTATTTTGATACTATTCTTTTTTTACTATCATTTAACATTATTCCTCATAACTATTTACTTTCTCTTTCTTCTAAAAATATAAAAGTTAATTTTTGTTAAGATTATTTTATTCTTATACAAATTGTCAAATGATGTCAAACAATCTTTTTCCAAATTTAAAATAAGAATTTAGAAAATTTATCTCTTGATTCTACAAATTAACACATGCATAAATTAATTTTAGTTTACGACGAAATTTATTTTTCTTTTCTTAGTTTTCTATTTTAAAAGAGTTTACAAAGAAGTTTGTCTCGTACCCTAAGGATACATTTCCACGAAAATGAAGTTTAACCTTGGTGGTGAATTGGATAATGATATTTTGACATATTGTTTTATATTCACTCTTAACTTATCATTTTAATTACTCTTCAATTATTTGTTTTGATTTTTTTAGTGATGTAATGTGATGATTTAATAATGATCGTAGTAGTGGATTAAAAGTGGATCAAAATATTATTATCCATTGCATATTTTATACTTTATTGGGTTTGTAATTTTTTTGTCTTGAGTCACTCCTTAGCATTCAGGTCATTAGGACGGATCGTTGCGCATCAAAGTTTGATATGGTTTAATTTGGATTAAAAATTGAGACGATGTGAATGGTCTAAATAGGTCATCTCGGGTTGAAAACAGAGAAAAATTATCAAATTCACGTACCGAGACATTTTTGTTCATGATGAAGTTTGAAATGAGTTAACTCAAGTCAAAAATCAATAAAAAACATTTTGAAAATAAATCGGTTTGAGGTAAATTTTTTATTCTATTATTTATTTGTCCAATACTATATTTAAAAATAATATTTTTTATATGTAAGAAAAAATCCATAATAAAAATCTGATTCATAGTACTTTTGTGTGGACATTTTAATATGTCAACTTTTATTCTAATAAAAGGTTGTTTTGTTCTTATAGTTTATTTTTAACCTAACCCGTGCAAATCAAAATCAAGTGGAACAAGTTAACAATTCTAATCACATGATTAGTTATTTATAATAATAATTGCCGAAAAGAATAATGTGAGTGGGGGATAAGTGCATCCCACGTGAGTGAGTGAAAAATAAATTTAGAGGAAATTAAACGTGAAAAAAATATTATTATATTTTTATACTTTTTATATCTTTTTCTTTTTCTTTTATTATTATTATTATTATTATTATTATTATTATATTTGTTCATTTCTCGACTTTTTATTTTCAAGTTTTTACATTTTTTTTTTTAGACTCTACTTTGGTTTTTCTTTATTTTAAATAAAATACTTTATTTCTTTTATAGGTCTTATAAGTTTATAAGCTAAAAAATATGATGTTTCATTAATTTTTTGTTTTATTTTGATGTTTGTTACGTCGTTGAAGCTTTTAGAAGTAGTTTAAATATTTTTCTATCCTATAGAACATATTTTGAGTTAAAATGCAAACAAATTTCAAAAGGAGAGATATTATGAATTAAAAATAACTAAATAAAATTTCAAGTTAAATGATTTGAAAACTCTGCATTAAACGATGAAAATTTAGATAAGTGATAATGTAATTTATTTTGGAATTATATTTAAGTATAAGTTGTAGTGTTTTGTATGAAATAGTTAAACTGATAGGTTTTATATTTTTATTTTCTAATGAGATTGTAATTTTTACTAAAATTTGTAATGAGGTTATAAAAACACGTTGGAATAGATAAAATTAGATGATTAAATTGTTGGACGATTAGTTTAGATTTAGATTGTATGAGAGTATTTTTTATTTTTTTTTTTGTTTAGTGGAGGATAATATTAGTTAGAGAATCTCAATTGATAAGCAAATTAAGATTTCAATCAATTAATTTAAACTTATAAAAAATAATTCTGCTAAACAAATCTCAATCTAAGAGTAAATTGGAAATTTAATCAATTAATTTTTTTAACGAAGGTGTTAATTTATAAGCATGAATTTTAATATTAATATTTCGATATAGTTAATCTGAATATTTAATATTATATGTTACTAAATAAAATGTGAGATTATTTGTATATTAATTATATTATATGTTCATAATTATATTTTATACATAAATATAGATGATTTACAAATAATGGATATATTAATATATATATATATATATATATATATATATATATATATATATATATATATACAAATTTAAAAATAATTTAAAATATATATAAAATAAATACATTTTAAAAAAAAATAT
>Ga0214543_1006385_pt1 | contig 20994 bp, 11 predicted proteins | sample CNSS2metaG_FD_160094 | JGI IMG/M metagenome (GOLD analysis project Ga0214543, IMG submission 160094) | Root nodule microbial communities from cowpea collected in UCLA plant growth center, Los Angeles, California, USA - CNSS2 | ecosystem: Host-associated > Plants > Roots > Nodule | place: USA...
TATAAATAGTTTAGTAATTTAAGCGGGGACGGGTATTTGGGCGGGTATATATATATCCCCATCCCCATCCCCATCCCCAGTTGAAAATTTCGGGTATTATCCATACCCATACCAATACCCAGTCAAAGCGGGGATTCCCCGTCAAAACGGGGACGGGTTCGGGTGATACCCACGGACACGGGTTTATTTGCCATCTCTAATATGTCAAAGAGTTTCAATGTGTATCATAGCTTACCCATTTTATATGCTTTTATTTTTCTGTTCAAGTTCAATGTCCCTCTTAATCCTATCTCATTCATTTTATATGCTTTTATTTTAGCTCAATTTCTAATTATCAATATAAAATTTTATTTATTTTTAGAATGTTAAACTAATAATAATAATAATGTATTTGAATAATAAAATAATTTCATAGGAAAATATTGAATATTAATTTATATTTAAATAGTTGTTTCAAAATATAACAAATTTTAATATTAATTTAAATTAAATTATTAAACTTATTGATTTATAATTAATTAAATTTTATTTACGATAGTGATTATTAATATCAAACACGCTTAAATTTTAAAATTATTAAATTTATTATAAAAACTAAAATTATCTATTAATTATTTAATTAACGTATCCTAAATTATTTTAATAATTTATGTAAAATTTCTCGAAATGTTAATTATTTAAGTCACAAACTTTCATTATATAAAAAATATTATTTTTCATATAACACTTCAAATCTAAGAAAAGAACAAAACATAACATTTTGTTAGTAATCACATTTTTTAAGTTAATTTAATATATACTTAATCCAAATTATCCATATATGATAGACTTAAACTAATAAATATATTTAAGTAGTGTAACTATTTAAGAGGTTCTAACATATTGAAAATTCAAGTTAATAAACTAAACTTTTAATTTAGTTTCATTTTAGTATTGTTATGAAATTTGTAACATCCCGTCTGGATATTACGGATTTAAATAAATAAAGTAATTAAAATGAATAATAAAACATAATTACATCACATTTATGAATAAACTTCATTCTCCAAAAGTGCGGGGAATTTAAAACTTTTATTACCGTATAATAAAACACCGTTCCATAGTTTATAAAGTGAAACAATATTCAAATATCTCTCAAAAGTTTACATATCATTTCCAAAACTAAAATCAATAAAACATAGTAATATATTCCCGTGCTATCCCTCGCTCCGTGTCTAAGCATCATCAGCATCACCTGCATCAACATCCTCTGCTCACGTGTATCGCGTACACGATCATCGCCAAACACAAGCAGATAGGGTGAGCTTATGAAATCAACATACATCATAATAATAAACATATAACCAACCATATAACTATATTTTCTGCAAAGAACCAAAATACAATCTCTTTCTCTATTCTCTATCATTTGGCCACAACCAGATCACTCGTGTTCTACCTCTTCTAGTGATTACCCCAAGGTAATTTGCTGCCAAATCTATCGGCCACAACCGATAGAGCACATGCGGGAACCAATGCCACGGATCATACACCGTAACGCCAGGTGGAGTTCCCAAATACGAACATAGTTCGTAATGTCCCAAGACTACCAAACTAGTCAGCGATTTACTGAGGAGGGCAATCTATTTGGACTCATTCGTATTGGCCACAACCAGCACACTCACATCGGTAACACTCGCCAACCCAAGCTCAACTCAAGGGTTCCTCGTGTTCATTCGCCATCCCGAGCTCAACTCGAGGGATGCCATTTTGAGCTCAACTCGAGGAATGTACGTGTTTAACCCCTATCCCGAGCTTAACTCAAGGGATACGTTCCGAGCTCAACTCAAGGAACCCAGCAATCTTACCTTTGAAGCATCACCAAAAGCCTTGTAGATCACCCTACAAAGTCCAATAACTACGACTTACAGCAGCCAAATCGCCTAGCGGGGGACATGTACCGCTAGGCGCTATCAGCATTCCAGGCTGCCTGGCGGGGGACACGTATCGCCAGGCGCCAAGCGCCTCAAAAATCACAAATCTTTCGACCACCGCCCAGCGGGACAGTCTCCACCGCTAGGCGGTTGCGCTCCAGAAGTCCACTGTTTCCGTCACTATCGCATGGCAGAAACTCCCTCTCCGCCAGGCGCCACCTGCACCAGAACCTCACTGTTGCCTCTCTATCTCCTGGTGACCTAACCCCACCGCTAGGCGACGTACCAGTGATAGCGCTCCACTATTTTCTCCAAGCACTACAACCTCTTTCCAAAACATTTACACTTATGGCATTCGCACTGCACCTCCCAAAATAGTCACTTACTTAAAGGATTATAGGTATTCTCTCCAGAACAGCATCACCACTAAACACATCTCTACATCATTATGTATAATCCATGACTAACCAAAAGTCAATTTATCCCACTAATTCAAGCCAACCTTCCACTTGACTAAATCTGTTGATGGACACCTATGCCACAGTTATGATATTCCTACTGCAGTCTCCTTACCGCTTTAGCAAGTTCTTTCAACAACCAGGTCTAAAACCAGTAATCCGACCCAAGTTTGTACTGTTTTCAATCCACTACTCTTACATTTAATAATTCACACCAATTATATTCCTACTTTAATATCTCATCAACTGGATTATAATAGTCCCACATCAAGAATAATCAATCTCAACTAATTTAAGAACTTTTGGACCAACAGAACCCAACTTCTCAACCATACCTCATAGTATTTCAAATAACCAATCCTGTTGTCACAGCACCTGGCGGTACATAGCTCACTGCTAGTCGGTTCATAGCATTCTGGAATTTCCAAAACTCTTCCCTGCATTGCGCGAACTAAACTCTCAATTCCCAAGTTGTCCAGAAACGCGCTCCTTCGTCAACTACCCTATCTCAATCGACTAACTTTTGTTCTATGTTATTGATAATCAAGTTAAATCTTAAATCCACATTAGATCATTTCAATTCGCACATTATTTACCATTGTCCCGAAATTCCTACTATCCCCAAACCCTAATCTTATATGCGTACTGTTCCATTTCATTTAACTCACAAATGTCAAGTTTTACAACCCATTTCGACGTCCAATCGTTCCACTATAGTCAAAACTAAACTTTCCTCCGAACAGAATCCACCCAGCCCCCATAAAACGCAGAAACAAATCAATTTGCTCCTTATCGTCTGGCGGTTCAACCTATACCGCCAGGCGCTTCATCCCACAGACCCTAAATTGAGTAAGACGTTATGCGTCGCCTGGCGGCTGGGAGTGTGCCGCCAGGCGGTTCCTCTTCCAGGAACCCAAAACACATATAATGGCATGTATCGCCTGGCGGTGATTCATCACCCGCCAGGCAGTTTCTGGAAAAATTCCAGAAACGCAGAAAAATCCAGAATAACAATGTACAAGCGTTTCAATTTACCACAATTCACATGTTAATCATAATACAATAAAATTACGGAGTCCAGCTCCACTAACTTGGTCTCCTTTGCTTAATTTGAATATGAGATTCTTCTTCTTGGCAAAAACTGTCTTCCCTTAGTGCTCCCGCATTCCAGCTCCAAACAGACTTTTAATTCTCTCAACACACTCTCAAATTCACCTAAAATTGGCTTTTTAAGGGTGCCTTAATGCTAGGTTAATTACCAAAACGCAAATTTGGTTTAATGATGCTTGTAAATACCATTCAAGGACCATTATGGTTGATTCTCCAACCTCCCTTGGCTGCCATTCAGCTAGGGTTTTTCCTTGCCCTTTCACCTTCATGCCAAAGGAATTTTGGCAAAAAGAAAGTTTAGTTTAAGTTCACCAAGGTTCGAACCAATCCTATGCCAATGTCAAATCAATGCATAACCATTTAACCAATTCATATTTCGTGATGATTAATATAACTTTATCATTATATTATCACTTAACATGATTAAGCATATTACTAAAAATACTAAAAATTAAATGACACACAATTGACATACTTAGGACTCAAACCCAAGTCCCCTCACAAAATCAAAGTACTCTCAACCACTTGAGCTAGTATTTTTCCACATCACATTAATCACTATTAAATGCCATAAAGGCTTCCACGACCACATTTTTTAATTATTTATTTATTTAATTAATTAAATTTCACGGGTCTTACAAACTTAATCTCATATATCATTAATTTTCATATATATATATATATATATATATATATATATATATATATATATATATATATAATTTTACACTAGTAAAACACATAGACTTCTATGTGTGTTGTGTAACGTTCCAATTTAGTAGAAGAATTCTAATTTATAGAACGCCTCATGTTTATAGTATTAAATAGAGCACCGACATAAAGTATTTAGAATTAACCTTTTACAATTATCCCAAATTATACTGGAATGGAAGCCCAAAGACACAACACAATGCCATGAAAAGAATATAAACACAGATTTGATTAAACTGGAAATTTGTTCAAAGAGTAAGAAACTACAAAATAACAGTACACAAGAAGAAATGCTCAACAAGAGCAATAAAGGATCTAGGAAGCCTAACTACATCGCAGCTTCCCCGCCAATATCACGATCACCAAAAGTCTCCACATCTGCTCACACCAAGGATTTGGTGATCATTGCAAAAGGAAAAAGCCAAAGAAGAGAATAGACATAAAGAGAAAGGGTAAGCTAGAGTAAAATATTTAACATGCTATTGAGCAAGCAGATTATAAAACATGTTATAGACAAGTAAAGCAGTAAGCACCCAAAACATGTGAAAGCAAACAATTAAAGGACTCTCTAACTCAATATCCGGATCATACTCTTGATATAGAATTCTAAAGGAAATATGCACATGTGCTGGTTTCTAAACTCTGCAGAGTCTAGACGCAAGGGGTTATCACCCAACCACACACAGGGTTAATCCTCTAATGTCTTGGGCCCAATATGTCCCAAGACTAGGACCTCCTGTCACTCTCACCACATAAATTATTGTACTCTATGTGAGCGTGAATAATTATTAGAGTTCAGGATACCTTCCTTTATATAGAAATCTCCTATATCAAGGTATACACTAACCACCATCACCAAGAGTTTTCCTTGAAACTCTTTTACCAACAAAATCCACATGCCATATCAAGCATTCAATTCTCATGCCAAACCACCACCACCAACCATACAGTCATGTTTTCCATTTCATACACAACATAACAAGATCCCATTAGATTTCATGCTTTATAAATGCATACCAATGTCCAACCCAACCAAGTCATGGCTCATTACATAACAACACATTATGCAAACGATTTGAGATTTTAGAAATAAAATTGTAGCTTGTGTAAAACTCCAAAATTTTTGTATTTATATTCAAATTAAAGATTATTGAATCAAGAACCAAATGCAATAAGAACCAACTTAATTGAATAACCATAGAGAAAGTTATGCACCAAACAAGCAACGAAGGTCAATGCTGTCAATAGTCAAACTACAGGAAGACTTTGCGATACAAATTGCTCTCACTATGGAGCTCTGATTCAAGATCTGACTGGTCAAAGTCAAGAACTAGGGGTTAAGGATCAACTGTTAAAATTTTAGTTCAATCCAACGGTTAAAGAGTCAGGAAAGTCAATTTACTAAAATTGCGCATATGTGAAAGAGACACAGTCGCCCAGCGACCAAGGCACTCACCCAACGACCACACGACGCTTCCAGAATACGAAAAATAACGTCAAATATCATAGTGTCATGAATATTTGAACCCTTAACTTGGAAATACACAAAAAATTAACGTTTTCCCCAATCTTGTCTCATATTCCACCAAACACTAATCAAACTTTGCCAAACAAAACAAGAACAAGCAAAACAACTTAAAAAAAATGAAACCCTATCTTCCCTTACCTCGATAACGCTAGAAAACGAAGGCAAACTCTTAACCGAGGAACACTGCAGCTCCAGGAATCAAACATTGAGATGAAACATGTATACAAACACAAAACAGGGGCATGAGGATGAATCCTAACCCAAACCTACGTACCCGAACAGGAAAAGGAGAAGAAAGAGTAAGAAAGTTCTAAGGTCCACTTACTTGGAGGCAGAATTGACTTAGCTAGCTCGAAAGTGGAAGGTTTCCTCTGCCCTAACAGAGCTCTCAAATGCTACAAAAGAGGGGGAGAAACTGTTTTTCGAAAATGAGACAAGTGAGACAATAGGGCTGGAAAGGAGGATCTTGGAAGTCCCAAAATGGACTGACTCTGGAGCCTCAAATAGGCCAGGCCCAAACCCCTCTTAAAATAGAAATTAATTAAAAGGAGTCTCACATGTTGTATTTACTTTTTATCTCATTACAGTAAAATATTTAGTATTTATTTATATAATTATTATACAATCATTATATAACGGTCATTTTTGACATAACTTTTCTTAAATTAAAATAATTATCTTATAATTTTTTTAAGTGAATGTTGTTTTAGATTTGAACTAGTATGAGACTCGTGTAGGCACATGTTTTTTTTTTTTTTTTTTATTTGGCTAAAACAAATTAATATAATTATTATTATATTTGAATGAATTATTTATTTATATAATTATATTTTACTATCATGTAATTAATATAATTATTGTTATATTAATAATAATAACAATAATAGATTATATTAATAATAATAAAATTAAAAAATAATAATTAAATATGATTTTATTTATTTTAAATCATAAAATTGATAATTAATTAGTAATGCGTAATAAAGTTACATGATTAAAGTTTAAATTATACTTTTGAGTTATATACTATATTAAAATAAAATGTAGGTATATTGTGTAATAATGTCCCGTACAAAATAAATACAACATAAAATTGATGTTAAAATTTTAAAATAAAAACACATATAGAAATAAATACATGTATATTATATTAAAGTGAAATGCATATACATGTTGTTAAGGTAAAACGCAGACAAAGTGTATAATACGGTCTCGTACAAAATAAATACAACATGAAATTGATGTTAACATTTTTAAAGAGAAACACATGTAAATATATAGATGCTTGTATATTATATTAAAATAAAATGTGTATGCATGGATATGGTCATGTAGAAAATAAAAATAAAATGAAATTAATGTTAAAATTTATAAATAGAAACACATGTAGATATCGACAAACACATACAAAGATATTAAAATATATTTATATATAAAATCAAAGATAATAGTACTAACATTACTACTACTACTAATAATAATAATTTCAATAATAATAATAATGTTACTACTACTACTGCTCATATTAATTCAAATAAAAATATGATCATGTAGAAAATATGCACATAATCGAAATATAGTCCTGTAGAAAATAAAAATAACATGAAATTAATATTAAAATTTATAAATAGAAACACATGTAGATATTGACAAACACATACAAAGATATTAAAATATATTTATATATAAAATAAAAGATAATAGTACTAACATTACTAATAATAATAATAATAATCTCAATATTAATAATGTTACTGCTATCACTACTGCTCATATTAATTCAAATAAAAATATGATCATGTAAAAAATATGCACATAATCGAAATATGGTCTCGTAGAAAATAAAAATAACATGAAATTAATATTACAATTTATAAATAGAAACACATGTAGATATCGACAAACACATACATAGATATTAAAATATATTGATATATAAAATCAAAGATAATAGTACTAACATTACTACTACTAATAATAATAATCTCAATAATAATAATGTTACTACTACTACTCATATTAATTCAAATAATAATACGATCATGTAGAAAATATGCACATAATCGAAATATGGTCCCGTAAAAAATAAAAATAACATTAAATTAATGTTAAAATTTATAAATAGAAATACATTTAGATATCGACAAACACATACAAAGATATTAAAATATATTGATATATAAAATAAAAAATAATAGTACTAACAAAGAAACTAAAATTAGTTATATATTATATTAAATGTTTAATTATGCCTTTGGTCCCCATTTTGGAGTCTAAATCTCAAAATGGTATCCAAATTTTTAAAAGTCTCAAATTGGTCCCCTCTTTTGTCTTTTGTTAAAACGTCTCACGTTTGTTCTTTCTGTTAAGTCAAGGTTGACACCGTTAGAGGGAGTGCCATGTGTCAGTTCCTCAATTTTTTTATTTTTATTTTTTGATTATTTTTTGATTATTTTTTGATTTTTTATTTATTTTTTGAATTTTTTTTAAAAAAATCAAAAAATTGCCACGTGTCAAGTTGTCATCGTGCCACGTGGTAATGACAGAGTGATGTGGTAGTGACAGTGACACGTGTCAGTATTATGACAGGTGTCATTTCCTTAGTCTCAATTTGATCCCTTTATTTTAATTTTTGTCTCAATTTAGTCTCAATTTTTGTAAAAAGTAGCAATTTTGTCCCTCTCCAAATTGAAATCAAATTTAATTTCTATATAAATGTACACAAATATTTCCATCAAAATTGATATTTCAAGTAAATATTTTTAACCAAATTAATTTCATTTAATTAATATTTTACATTAAACTTTATTTAAAATTGTTTTAAAGTGGTTAATAGAAAATAATGTTAATAGAAAAAAATTCATAAATTAACTAGTTCATGTAACAATAAAAAAACATAAATTTAAAATTTGAAAACAATTTTAAGTAAAGTTGAATGTGAAACACAATTTTAAATAAATTTAGCTATGTTAAAAATATATAATAAAAATATCAATTTGAATAAAAATATCAAATTTAATAAAAATATTTGTATAACATTTATATAAAATTAATTTTTGTTTTAATTTGGAGAGGGACGAAATTGAATTATTTTTACAAAAATAGGGACTAAATTGAGACAAAAATTACAATACATGGACCAAATTAAGACTAAGAAAATGACACATGGCATAATACTAACACGTGTTATTGTCATTGCCACATCACTCTATCACTGCCACGTGACACGACGACAACTTGACACGTGGCAAATTATTATTTTTTTAAAAAATTCAAAAAATCAAAAATCAAAAAAAAATCAAAAAAATAAAAATAAAGTTCAGAAAATCGAGGAACTTACACGTGACACCCCATTTAACGTCATCTAGCTAGACTTAACAGAAACGACAAACTTGTGACGTTTTAACAAAAAAGGGGACCAATTTGAGACTTGTAAAAATTTGGGTACCATTTTAAGATTTTGACTCCAAAATGGGGACCAAAGGCATAATTAAATCTATATTAAATTAAAATGTTTATATAAAGATCGTACTTAAAATAAGATGTAGGTATATTGTGAACTTTGCTCTTGTACAAAATAAAATCAATTAAATTACTACAAAAGTGAGGTTGAAAGTGTACAACCTATCTAGTAGACCAGTAATGCAAGAAAAATGTTGAATAGGTTTGCAAGAGAATAAAAACTGAGGCCACTGGTGCAATACTATCAGGTGTTTTAAAATCCTAGTACCATTTCAATAATTTATTTCAAAATGTTGAGGACAACAACACATAAACATGAGGAAGTTACAATAGTTTTACCCATATATATGGAAAACTTAAAAGCCATGTACTGATTTACTAAAAAACAATATATTAGTATTGACGTCGTTACAAAATATTTAAAATTAGTATAAACCACCGAAATATGGATAAATTTAAAAATAAATAACAATATTAGTATAACTAATTAAAATAAAACAAATTATAAAAAAATGAAAGTATAGATTTTTTGAAAAAAATATTATTATATAACTTTAACAAAATAACGTTAATACTATATTAAGCATATCACAGTAATATGGATAATGTTACATTATTGCAGTCTTTTCTTGATTCTACGTGCTCGCTTCCAATGATAACAACTCGTGATATAATAATATATGTTAAAACATTAACTATACTTGGTCACACGATGAAAAATCAGAAGAGTTTAGTTAAAACATTCAAAATTTGAACGGTATGTTTTTAAACCCAATGTACAAATTTAAATCCCACAGTTTGAGAATTTTATGGCTAAAAGAAACAAAATGACTTGTAGAAATGAAGAATAACCACCAGGAATTAGTGAGGTTAAGAAAACAGGACATGCTTTTGTGTAGGTAGGCTAATTAATCCGTAAAAGAATCACAACGATATCAAACTAATAGCAGAGAAGGGTAAATATAGAACCCAAAAATGGAATGTACACTAATCATTTTATAGAACCCAAAAACCATAAAAATCGTGGTGATAGCATAACTCTTGATACTTGTGCCCATTACTTACTTTCTGGTATGAAGAGATACCAATGGAGATACTCGTTTTAAGTGTTCCCCTCCCATTCGTGATGCATACAACAGAGAAAAATTATGGAAGGTTGTATAGGTACACTTCTTATCCTCAAATACAAAGCATTTCCATGCTTAATCATTTATGAAATTTTACTAAAGCAAGAGTTCTTAAAAACGATCTTTGAATTGATACACCTGCCTACATTCTCCATTTCAATGTGTTCAAAACAAAAGGCTCCATCCTCTGAATTGTTTTGGTTTCAAATATATACTTAGATTCACCCACCTAGTTAGAAAAAGAAGACCAATACCACAACAAAGATATTGAGATGTATAAGGCACCATTACTAAAATGTCATTCATATGACTGGTATGCTGTTACATAGCCGATGAGAGAATGCGCATTTGGGGTCATGAATCACAACATGATTCTGGAATGCTCCCAAAAACCAAGTGCTTTCTTCCTTCACGAAATCTTTCTCCCCTTCGTCATATAATAAGAATAGAAGATACAATACAACTTTTAAAGTTAAATATAAAGAAAACATATTTAAGCAAAATCACAAATTAGACTCTTGAAAATACCAATAAAGAGAAGAGATAAACAATTGATCGCTTTTGAAATTACAACATAAACATTGTCAACATTCATGGGAACAAATATGCACTTGTACACAAACTATGTTTCTAAACCTCTAAAAGGGAAAAAGACAAAGATGTAAAGACAATATAGAATGATGAAAAAGTCGGTATTCATTATCCCAATGTGGGCAGAATATATACAACGTGGAAGCAAAGATAAAACAAATAACATAATATTGTTACAATCCGTAGACCATCTAGATGCTACTGATATTTACAGTAAATATAACAGAAAAAGATGCTAAGGATATACTAAGGTGATTCAAGAAATGGATTGGGCTAAGAAAGCATTGGGCTTCTTCTCTTTTACCCCCTACAAGCTGGAGGTGAATGAATTTCAAACAACTCCAGCTTGGATAAATTAATAGTGAATAAGCGAGGAGGAAGGGCTTTCGTAAATATGTCAGCAAGTTGGTTGGAGGATGAAACGGGTAGCAATCGCATGAGACCTGACTTAGTTTTCTCACAAACGAGATGACAATCAATATCCAGATGCTTTGTGCGTTCATGAAAAACAGGATTGGCAGCAATGTGGAGGGCACTTTGATTATCACAAGACAAGACAAGTTGCTTTGAACATGAAATTCCCAGATCAGATAATAAATAAATGAGCCATTGCAATTCACATGTGGTGGAAGCAAGTGCCCTGTATTCAGCTTCAGAAGAAGATATAGATACTGTGTTTTGTTTCTTGGTTTTCCAAGAAACCAAAGAACTGCCAATGAAGATGCAATATCCTGTAACAGACTGACGAGAATCAATGCAGGTTGCCCAATCTGCGTCGCTGAAACCTGCAATATGAACTGGTGAATCACGCCTAAATAGAAGGCCTTTGCTGGGGTTGCCTTTAAGATATTTAAGAACTCGCATGGCAGCCTGGAAGTGAGTTTGAGTAGGATTAGACATAAATTGGCTCAGTTGCTGGACAGGAAAAGTAATGTCAGGACGCGTGCTTGTAAGATAAAGCAATCTACCAATTAAACGTCGATAAGAGAGGGGATCGGACAATGGCGCACTTGAATCTTTATGAAGGCGTAATAAACAATCCATTGGTGTGGTGGATGGTTTGCATGCCAACATACCAGAATCTGATAACAATTCCAAGCAATATTTCTGTTGACAAATTGAAATGCCAGTATCTGAAACATTTACTTCTAAACCCAAGAAATATTTAAGATTTCCCAAATCCTTTATGTGAAAATTGGAATTTAGAATCTGCTTGACTGTATCTATTTCATGTAGACAATTGCCTGCCAAAACTATATCATCAACATAAATTATCAAGGCCGTGAAATCAATTCCATGATTTTTAATAAAGAGGCTATGATCTGCCTGGGCTTGCTGATATCCACAAGATAGAAGAAGAAGATGAAGTTTCTCATACCAACGACGACTAGCTTGCTTTAGCCCATACAGAGATTTGCGAAGTTTGCAACAATGAGAACAAGGGTAGCCCTGAATACCGGGAGGAATAGTCATATAAACATCTTCAGTCAAATCTCCGTGCAAGAATGCGTTGCTGACATCTAATTGCTGCAAGTGCCAACGATTGACTGATGCTAAGGCCAAAACAACATGAATTGTAGTCATTTTTACCACGGGGGAGAAGGTCTCCATGTAATCAATCCCTTCAATTTGGGAGAACCCTTTGGCAACAAGACGTGCTTTGTAGCGCTCGATACTACCGTCAGCTTTGCGCTTGATCTTGTAGACCCATTTACATCCTATGGGTTTAACATTAGAAGGAGACACAACAATATCCCAGGTCTGATTTAGATTTAGAGCATCAATCTCAGCATTCATTGCCTCAATCCAACAAGGGTTGTGAATCGCCTCTTTGTATGTAGAAGGTTCAATTTCAGAGAAAAGAGACATGACAAATTTGTGATCAGAAGGGGAAAGCTGAGAGTAAGAAAGTACCTTTTGAAGAGGATATTCACACTTTGAGGATGGTTGGTCTGACAAAGTAGTAAAGGTACTACATATAAAGTCACGAAGCCGAGTTGATGGCTGAGAGATGCGAGTTAAACGACGTGGATTGAAAGTGGGTTGTGTGGTGGTCGTAGGCGAATTAGATGTGGGTGGTGAGGACGATGGTGAGTTGATATGGGTGGTTGATAGTGATGGGTTAGGTGAAGGCAAGGAAGGGGACATGTTGGGTGTTGAAGCAATGGGAGAAGGTGAGGTGTTTGGTGTTGAAGTATTGAGAGAGGGAAAGGGTAAAATGGGGTCCACATGAGTGTAAGTATTGTTGGGAAAAGATATGGGTGGCAGTGGCGGAAGCTGTGTGTTAGGGTTAAAAGCAATATCATTGGGCTTGGGCCTTTTGAAAGGAAGATGGGTTTCATGAAATATGACATTTCGGGACAAAAAAATTTCTCTGGAATCTAAATCTAAAATGATGTACCCTTTTGTTCCATTTTGAAAACCAAGAAAAACACCACGTCTAGAACGTGGGTCCAATTTTTGTCGGGGAATATTGGTGGAAGCATAACAAAGGGATCCAAAAACCTTGAAACTAGAAAAATCAGGTTTGTTATTGAGAAGTAATTCAAAAGGAGTTTTATTTTGTATGACAGGTGAGGGAACACGATTTATGAGAAAAACAACATGTTTAATAGCATATGACCAAAATTTATTTGGAATTTCAGATTGAAACAAAAGAGCTCGGGCAACATTGAGAATATGTTGGTGTTTGCGTTCTACTCTAGCATTTTGTTGAGGGGTGTAAGGACAACTGGTTTGGTGAATAATCCCTTTAGAAGCATAAAAGTCCTTTAGGGAAAACTCGGGGCCATTATCAAAACGAATGAGTTTTATCTTAGAATCAAATTGTCTTTCAATTAAGGCAATAAAATTTTGAATATTACTTTGGACCTCTGATTTTGCTTTTAGTAAGATAACCCAAGTAAAACGATTGAAATCATCAACAATGGTAAGAAAATATTTGTGACCATGGATAGAAACTTGAGAGAATGGGCTCCATATATCCATATGAATAAGATCAAAAATTTTTGAGGCTCTATGAGTACTAACAGAGTATGATAATTGTTTTTGTTTAGCTAAGTGCAAATATCACAAGGTCCATGAACATGCTTTGGAATAAAAGGATATTGATCATGTAAAACATTGAGTTTTTTGTTTGACAAATGTCCTAAACGAAAAGGCCATATGTTGTTTGTGTTGATGGGAGAGACGGAAAAGTGGTTGACAGAAGGGACATAAGGTGGGAGACTTTAATTTTCTTGAGTGACTAGATGATAAAGACCTTGTTGAAGCTTAGCCAAACCAACCATCTTCATTGTGCTCAGTTCCTGTATCTGGCATAAAAGACCCGAAAAGGTTAATTTGTAATTGAGACCGGAAAGAAATTTTGAAATGGAAAAAAGATTAAAGTTAAAATCTGGAACATAAAGCACATTGTAAATTATGAAATTTGGAGCAAAATGAACCGTTCCAGCATAATGTGAAGTGACTATGGACCCATTGGGGAGATGAATATGAATGGGTTTTATTTTGGAAAAAACTTGAAAATTGTTGAGAGAACAACTAATGTGATCAGTTGCTCCAGAGTCCACAATCTAAGATGAAGAATGATATAATGAGTTAGAAGAGAGGAAATGAGATGTTTGTGGTGTAACACTGCAAAAAGTAAAAGACATGTTACCATTGAGACCAGAAAAGGTAGTTGGGCTTTTCTGAATGAGATTAGCACGAGTGGAAGAATGAGGCTCATCACTATTGACACCAACAGTGGCTTGTTGGATTAGAGACATCAAATGCTGGTATTGGGCCTGAGTAAATTGAAGACCTGATCCATGTTGTTGCTCAAGAAGGTGGTGTGACACAGAAGGGCGGTCATCAATGACAGTGTTGTTAACAGAAGAAGAACCACTAGAAGAAGAACCACTATTGGGACTATAGAAACGTGGTCGACCCGGATATCGTGGATGACCGGGAGGGTATCCATGTTTGCTATAACAAACGTCAACAGTGTGTCCTGTTCTCTTACAGTAAACACACACTTTTGAAGATTTGGCTTGCAGGGTTTGGCCACCACCGCCTCCTCTGCTTGGTCCACCATCTCCATTATTGCGAGGTGTACCATGAAAAGAACGTGCATCAGTGGCATTTGCAGAAGAGCAAACAACATTATTAACAAAATCATTGGGCGCATCGAGAGGAGAAACAACAGTAGCATGTTGGCGTTCATTTTGAATGACCATGGAAAAGACTCTGTTAACGGAAGGTAGAGGATCCATTAATAAAATTTGGGAACAAACGACACTTAATCTGTCATCAAGGCCCTTGAGAAACCGAATGATAAAGTCCTGTTGATGGTAAACACGGGCTTGACAAGCACATGGTGGAAGAGGTCGAAAATTATCAAGCTCTTCCCAAGATGCCTTAAGAGAAGTAAAAAAATCTGTGACAGTGAGGGAGCCTTGCTGCAAGGCATAAATTTCCTCCTGGAGCTCTGCAATACGCAAAAGGTCACTTTGAGAAAACCGTTCTCGTAAGTCATTCCAGACAGCAACAACATAATCTAAATAAATGATGCTTTGTGCAATCGAAGGAGAGACAGAATGGATGAGCCATGATATGAGCAGCGTGTTGCAACGCTCCCATGGAGGATAGGTAGGATCATTAAGACTTGGAAGAGGAATAGACCCAGTAAGGAACCCCATTTTGTTTTTGGAAGTGAGAGCCAAGTGAAAGGAACGAGACCAAGAGTGGTAGTTTCCACCGGAGAGGACAGGAGAAACTAAGACAGAGGAGGGATTCTCACTCGGGTGTATGTAGAAAGGACTTGATGGATTTTGGCTAGGGTCACTAAAATGTGGTGGATTTGAAACGTTATCACCGTGAGGGGACCCAGGTGCAGAAACAGAAGCGGCCATGGTAGCAGAAAAATGATATCAGTAGAGCTCCAGGAGGGAGCTCTGATACCATAAAAGGGAAAAAGACAAAGATGTAAAGACAATATAGAATGATGAAAAAGTTTGTATTCATTATCCCAATGTGGGCAGAATATATACAACGTGGAAGCAAAGATAAAGCAAATAACAGAATATTGTTACAATCTGTAGACCATCTAGAAGCTACTGATATTTACAGTAAATATAACAGAAAAAGATGCTAAGGATATACTGAGGTGATTCAAGAAATGGATTGGGCTAAGAAAGCATTGGGCTTCTTCTCTTTTAACCTCCATTTCATTTTGTGAATAAACATTAACAACATATGACCTGATGATTTGAAATTGAAAAACTAAAATCACCTTTTATTCATATTAGAAAGAAACTACCATACTGATGTTCTACCGTGCAACCTGGTTTGTTATTGGCTCCAATTAGTCCAGTCAGTTTCTCTTCTAAGAAAACAAATATAACCAAATTCAAAGGGTACATGCTAATAAACAAAAGATATCTTTACCATGAGTGAGAGCAATCAAATGTAGTCAATCTTCATTAGGGTAGTCTTTTCTGATTGCCTCTGCAAATTGCAGCAAATGCTGAATTTGAGTTTCGTCCAAACCATGGCTGTTATCATCCACCATCGCATTCTCTTTGAGCACTCGAAATAAAGGAAACAAAAAGGTGTATCCAGAAATACAACTTGAAGGAGTTAAAATATATCTAAGCAAGCACATTTGGCTATATTATATGATTATAAACAGACCCACAACAATCAAAGCATATGACGTAAGATTTAGTACCTAAACCTGATAGACAAGCTCAAATCACCACTTCCAAGAACATTTAGAGGGGGAAATTCTTAGTGGCTCTCCTCAATGTCCAAAGTCAAAGTAGTTAATTGGCCGAAGGTTCCTAATAATGAACTCCATTTGTCCTGCATACACAAAGGAACTTCAATCTTAAAAATATACTTTATCCTTGTGTAAATAATCCTAAAGTGAAAAACAACCTAAGATTCCAAGAACAGGAAAAACCAACATCGAAACAAGTTGGCTTACAGAACAAAAATGATTAAAATCAAACTAAAAAAATATGGGAAAATGATAAAAATTAAACCTTTTCATCTTTTTCATGAGAACTTCGTCTTGATCTTCAAAAACCTTCGATCTTCTCTTCAACATGGCTCCTAAAAGCTTTGAAAAGAAGAAATCAAAGAGGAAGAAGAAAATGAAACCCCCCTATCAAATTCCAAGAACACACACAATTCTAGCAACATCGGAACGAATTGGTTCGTAGAACAAAAATGATTAAAACCAAACTAAAAAAATGAGGATATAATAAAAATTAAACCTTTTTCGTCTTTTTTGCTTGAGAACTTCGTCTTGATCTTCAAAAACCTTTGATCTTCTCTTCAACATAGCTCCTAAAAGCTTTGAAAAGAAGAAATCAAAGAGGAAAAAGAAAATGAAAAACCCTAAAGAGAAAAACCACCATCAAATTCCAAGAACACACACAATCCTAGCAACATCGGAACAGGTCGGCTCACATAACAAAAATGATTAAAATCAAACTAAAAAAAATGAAGAAATAATAAAAATTAAATCTTTTTCGTCTTTTTGCTTAAGGACTACGTCTTGATCTTTAAAAACAACTTTCGATCTTCTGTTCAACAACTCCTAAAAGCTTTGAAAAGAAGAAAACAAAGAAGAATAAGAAGAAAATGACAAACTTCATGTTGGTGGGTATGAGGAAAAAAAGACGCACGAACCATATGAAAAAACGAAACCACTAAACACTACCCTTAAAAAATTATTTCAAACACAACTGAGATAATTAATGCATGCAATATCAATCAACTCATGCACAGTATCCCTCCTTCCAACACTCAACAGGCGAAAAATGTAAAATGACTTTTAACCCCGGGCACTAAACGAAAATTGAGTCTGGAGAAAAGGGTTAGATGAGTAAAATACTCAGCTTTGTGTTTCAGATCACGAGTAAAAGGTTAATTTACAAAAATACATGTTAAAACGATAGGTGTCTTCGAATTAAGTTAGGGTATTTGAGTAATATCCACAACTGAAATTACGAAAAAACCTAAAAAAAGGACACGTGTCAACGAATTAAGTTGGGATATTTGGATAATATCTAGAGGTGTTTGTTTTCATATAGTTTAGATATTTTTTAAATTAAAATAACTATTGATAATAAGAAAATATTTATAAAATACATAAAACTATATATAACAGTAAACGTTATTTATATATATATTTTTATCTATAACTATACATAAAAGGGATTCCCTCTTTTGTGTCCAAATTTCATAATTCTAACTTTACCCTTTACAATTTAATTATTTTTTAATTTTTTAAAAATTAACGGTTACTTTTACAAGTTTTTATAAAACTATTTACTTATCTCCTTCTTCTTTTTTTTCCTACTATTCATCAACATATATTTTTCTCATATTTTCTCCATACATTTCACTTTATTTTTTATAAACATACTTTTATTTTGTTTATTAACTTAATAACATTACAATATCATCAATTATTAATATAATTTAAAAAATACGTACAAACAAACGCCATAACTGTTGTGTTTACGCTAGTAATAATAATTTTATTAACTAAAAAATCAACTCACTTTCACTAGCATTAATTATTAAAATAAAAACTGTTATTAAATGGATTTTTATAAAAAAGGTAATTATAAAAATAAACAAATGGTAGGAATTTAATTGAAAAAAATATAAGTTTTAAATAGATATTTTTTTTATATAAAAATTTAAGTAAAACACCTAAAATTATGGTAAACTTACTACTTAATAAAGCCTTGGTTTATTTATCTAATCAATTATTTATTTTTATTTGTAAAATTTTTTCATTACTTTGAGAAGAAAGAAACATGATCAATTATCAGAAAACCAATTTTTAAGAGGTTTTCTACGGTGACCATCATTGGACACTACTGAGTGCAGTGTGTGAAGTGTGGTATCTCATGTAAAACAATTGGAATACTGAACAAATAAAATTCCCATCCTTGCCTTCTGCTTCTCTTGCAATGCGACGCACTCCTCCCTCCCTCCATTTCCTCGCCGCCACTGACACCGCCACAGCCACGGCCACGGCCACCGCCTCCAACACAGGAGCAGCCAGCGCCGCCTCGATGTCTTCACGCCCACTCGTACTCTATCTCTTCACACACATTCTTAGCACTGTAACAACACATTCATGCACTCAACATCTTAATTCTCACTCGTATATTTTCGCAGCATCGAGGGCGCGGTAGGGGATTCTACGGCCGCCCGTACTCCGGCGGCAGGGGAAACTTCATCTCCGGCGATGCGCACTTACGCTCTGTCCGCGACGCCAATTTAGGACTCCGGCGAGGTGAGAGCGGAAGCTTCGCGAACCAAACGCCGCATAATCAGAATCCTCCGTATAATCCGAGGCCTCATCCGCCGCTTCACCAAGACCGGCCTCAGTTCCGTAATCGACCGTATTCCCCGCACTTTCCGCAACATTTCCCGCAGTATCGGCAACATCCTCCGCCTGAGAACCGGCCGACGTTTCGTCCGCAGACGCATCTCCGGCAGCGGCCGCCGGATTATCGGGACTGGGAGCTTGCCCTGACGCCGCCTCTTCCTCATTGTGGTAACCTCACTCTTGTGCTACGCGATTGTGACTTAGATTTCTACCTTAGGGTTTAAGAGGAACCGAAGAAGTCAATTTTTGGTATGATACTGAATGATAATATTTTGATCACTGCGTTTCTGCATTGCATTGTTCAACCTATCAGATTATGAAAACGTTATGTTGAGTGTTAGCTAGGAGTTATCGTTGATTAAAGCAATCATTTGGTTTTGGTTTTGACTTTTGAGTACTGATTTTTGTTTATTCGAGAAATCAAAAAGCCATCAAGGAGCAATGTTTAGATAATTAGTTTGATAAATGGCTCTTGCTTCGCATGCAAGTTTGATTTAAAGAGGAGGGCTTTTGTTTGGCAAGAAGAATTGTTATGTTGAGAATATCAATTTTTTACTTAAGGTGAGCGTGACGTAAGAACTGAGTGTCCATGCATGAAAATGCTAACACTTGATAATTTGGATTGACAACTGAGAGGAGGATGGGCCTGAGATTGATTATTTGTTCCCTCTCGTGGTTTGAGTATTTATCAATACTCATAATTGATTGCTTTATCTGTAATCAGACTAATGTAGCTTATCCTTTTTCTTTTACCTTTGGTCAGAGCGGTTTAAAGTTCTTTCCTATAATATATTGGCTGACTACCTTGCTTTGGACCACCGGAACAAACTTTATTTTCACATACCTCCATACATTTTGGACTGGCAGTGGAGAAAGAGAAGCATACTTTTTGAGTTGGGGCTGTGGTCAGCTGATATCTTGTGTTTACAGGTTTGTGATTATGTTACATACCCCAATGTTTACTCCTCGCTTAATATTCTTTTTTAACATATTTGTGATCATATAATGTTGTATATTTTGGTTTGGCTTGTGGGATAATCATGATATAAAATACGGATGTTGTACTTGGCAATCACATTTGAAAATAAGACATATGACAAGAGAAATTCTTTACTTCCAATTGTTAAAAACCAGACTTGGACTTTTTATTTTACTCCATTTTCAGAAAAGTAATTGCCATTTGTTGCCAAACAAGAATTTTCAGTTTCATTAACATCTGAGCTTAGTAAGAGTTGTACCTTTGGAATTTTAAATTTTTTCTTTGACTGCTTTAGCAAGCATGCAATATTAATTTTTTAACTGTGTTGTTCGTGTTTGGGCTATCACTTGGAAAAACTGACTGTATATTGAACTATTCCCTTTTTATTTTTTGTTATAACTTCCAGGAGGTTGATAAATTTCATGAGTTGGCAGAGGAGTTGAAGCCTAAGGGATACTGTGGCATCTGGAAGGTGGGTTGGACTTAGAAGTGCAATTTGCCTTAAGGTTACATGACATATGCTCCCCCCTATTCTAAACTTTTCTGTTCAATGCTGCTCGTGCATTTTTTGATATGCGTTGGTTTGTTTCAGGCTGTTTCTAGGTTGAACTTATATAGAATTTTTTTTTTAATGACTGTGTTTTTGTTTTTATTCAATGATCTGAATATCACATATTAGATGATTGTTTACCATTAAAAATATATATATATATA
>Ga0214543_1006386_pt1 | contig 20989 bp, 15 predicted proteins | sample CNSS2metaG_FD_160094 | JGI IMG/M metagenome (GOLD analysis project Ga0214543, IMG submission 160094) | Root nodule microbial communities from cowpea collected in UCLA plant growth center, Los Angeles, California, USA - CNSS2 | ecosystem: Host-associated > Plants > Roots > Nodule | place: USA...
CTAAAGAAAGTAAAAGAAAAAAAAAAAAAAAAAAAAAAACAGATATTGAAATGACAACCCCACTAAAATCTAACTAGTAAAAAAAAAAAATTGTCTAAATTAGTATTTTGTTTTTTTTTTTACCATCAATAAAACTTTTTAGTATGATAACATGCAAAAGAGCAAATAATATCTGTATACTCCATTTAATTTTTCCAACAAGTTGACCCATTATTTTTTTACAATTACAAAAAAGAAATATAGTCATGGTTTAAGTTATAAGATCATTTTTCTTGTAATAAAATCAAGGGTAATAGATAATGCATGTTTCATTGGGTATTACATATTAAGTAAATGTGAACATGTATATGATCCACAAAGTTCTTTGAATAACTTTAATTTTTCACGTTCAGAAGTTTGCCAAACCATGAATAGATGAGATAAAGCACAGCAAGCAAGAGGCATTTAAGAAAAGAGCAAAACAAATTTAAAAAGAAGGTGAAATGGAAGAAAAAGGGAAAACCTGAGCAAGGACTCGAATTTTTTCAAGCTTGTCAACGAAGGTTGGGCCAGCCTCTCTTTGCAAAATGTCGTTGAGAAGGCTTCCGAGCATATTGCAGTCATCGTCGAAGCCTTGGAAGGAGATTTCCTCCACTATGTCGTCGGTGATGTCCGTCATTGCTTCCACACAACCCAAAGTTCAACTCACACAGAGAAACAAACACCGAAGAAGAAGAAGAAGGAAAAAAAAAAAAAGTGTGTGGGAATTGCGAATAGTGCGCGAACGTGTGTGTTTTGATGAGAGAGGAGAAATTGGCATATAATAGGGAGCAAAGTATAACTAACTGGCGTGAAGGAAGGGTCGTTGTGAAATTGTGACTCTTCTTCTCCTACTAATTGTAAGAACATTTTTTACGTGATCAATTCTACTTCATTTTTTTCTCTTCCTTTCTCAATCAAACAGACTAACTATTATCTTCTCCAATGTTTTCGGATGGATGCAATATTTTTGTCGAAAATAATTTCCAACCAAAAGAAAAAACATAACCCAAAAAAAAATAGAAATAACTAACTACTTTTTTATTTTTTATTTTCAACAAAAACATTTTATCTCATCATCTTTGAAAATGCATTACTTTTCGTCCTATGGACAATATGTGATAGAAAAATGTTCTAGGATCGAGAGAAAAATTTTAAAAAGTTATCACTAGGAAAAATAAAAAATAATTTATTAAATTATAATTTGATTTTTCTTTTTCATGATTCCTCGTTTGTTACATGTGCAAAATACATTTGTTCACATTCAATAATGGAACTGAATATATAGCATAATGGTATGGTAAAAAGATAAAAAGAATAATTGTAAAATTGACAAGTGTTTATTCCATGATAAAGGGTTGCCAACAAATTTTGGGTTGGAGCTAAGTACAAAACTTTTTGCTAAACAAATTGTAAACACAAGCATTACATGTATATGAAATAAATTTACAAATTCTAAAAATATCACAAAATAATATGAATTCGGTTTTCTAAATCCAAATATTACCATATAAATATAAATATTTATATATATATATATATATATATATATATATATATATATATATATATATATATATATATATATATATTGAATTTCTTTAACAAAACTTATGACAGTTATTTTTGTAATAGTATTTTTTTTTTCTTACACTTTTTAACAAACGTTAAAAACGATTATTATCAGGATATAGTAAGCCTGGATCAAATAAAATAGTCAAAAGTGAAAAACACTTTGAAACCTTTTGTATTTCTGCAATAAAATAAAAATGCTTGGTGCCCAAGCAGGTCAGGTTCCAAGAAAAACCAATACGCCACGTGTCGTCTAACTATTGGAGAGAATTACCTCAGCAGAACTGGAGCATTTCACTATATAGTGGAGCAACAGAGGAACACTGCAGCAGAGATTTCAATCAGAATAAAACAAAATGGAAAACAACAACAACGGAGACCCCACGCCGGTGCCGCGGGTGGCGGTGGTCGTTTTTCTTCTGAAGGGTAGATCGCTTCTCCTCGGCCGCCGCCGCTCTGCCGTCGGCAACGCCACCTACGCCCTCCCCGGCGGTCACCTCGAATTCGGTCAGTCTCTTTCTCTCTTCTTTTAATTATTCTCTGTTTTTCCTCTAAATATTTTTAAATATAAATAGTATAATATTTTTTATATGAATTATTCTCTAGAGAATACAGTATTTGAAAATGTTAAAGAACGTGTATTATAGTTTTCACTTTGTTTTATTTTATATAATATTGTTTGAATTAGAACTTCAGTAAAATTATTTAGATTTTTTTTGTCATTCAGTTGATCTTATATGTTGTTGGTTAGACATATATGATGTTTTTTAATAGTATAATATTGTTTAGGATAAATTACATTACAATTTCATAATTTTTTAATTACTGGGCCATTCCCATTGTTGTAAAATTCTATACAATTGTTTTTTTAACGGAAATGATATTTTCACAAAAGTTTTTTTAACAAAATGGACAAAGTTAACGTTTTTAACTTTTGAATAAAGAGAATAGAGGGGCTTTATGTAATTTTATCCCTTTTTTTTAGAATGACGGTTTCATTCTTCACTCATCTTATGCTTCTTCGCCGCATTTCTCTTTTCTACTTTTGCTCTTCATTCCACAATTTTGTTCCCGTCTTCCTCTTCACTCCATAGCTCTCTGCATTCTTCTTCTTCATTTTGTCGGACAAAAGTAGAAACTATTTCTTCCACACGGTCCTTCGCAGCAACTAGGGTTTATTCCATCGCGTCTTTAAGTCGTGGGTATAATTCTCTGTTCCACAACATCTGTTCCATCTCACAATGTGTATTTCGTGGCGCATTGAGGCGTAGGTTTGGTTCTCTCTTCCACAGCAAATGTCTCAGACAATTCTCTGCATTCCGTGCGCCTTCAGCGGTGGGTTTCATTGGTTTGGTTTTGTCCCGCAAACACAAAAAAGAACATGATATTTTAAATTTCTAAGTACCAAATACATTGTCATTAAGTGGCAAACGTAATTCATCTTTTTGCACACACTGTTACACACATCAAAAGACTCAATTTAACTCAATTGGATCAAATGGATATGTTGAACTTTACAAATTGACACAATCCTAGATTTTTCCAAGATATTGCATTTTCCCAAATTATTATATATAAATGATGTAGAAAAGATAAAACATGATATTTTTTAATTTCTAAGTACCAAACACATTGTTCTTGGTGGCAAACGTAGTTCAACCTTTTGCACACAGTGTCACGTCAAAATATCCCATTTTATTCACCTGGGTCACATGGATATTTGGAACTCTACAAATTGAGACAGTTTTAAACCCATGTGAGCAAGGTGAACTAAATTTGGATTTTAATGTTATTAAACCAATTTGTGAAACTCTACATGGGTATCAGGCACAACATGGTTAAACCCAAAACTCTCAATTTATAGACTTGCACGTACCATGTGAGCAAGGTGAACTAAATTTGGATTTTAATGTGCCTGATATCGTATGCAAAATGTTGAACTATGTTTGCCACTCAAGAATAATGTTTTGGTACTTTGAAATTTAAAATATCATGTTATACCTTGTCCACATCATTTATAGATCACAGCATGGTCAAACTAAGAAGTGTCTCAATTTATAGAGTTCCACATACCCAGGTGAATTAAATAGGGCATTTTGATGTGTTTGACACTATATGCAGAAAATTGAACAACATTATTCACTTAAGGACAATGTGTTTGGTACTTAGAAATTGAAAATATCATGTTCTATCTTGTCCACATCATGTATATATAATAGTTTGGGGAAACGCATAACTGTCTCAATTTGTAGAGTTTCACATACCCTTGTGACCTAGGTGAATTAAATTGTGCCTAAGATTGTCTGCAAAAATTTAAACTACGTTTCCCACTTAAGGACAATGTGTTTGTTACTTAGAAATTGATAATATCATGTTCTACCTTGTCCACATCATATACATATCACAACATGGTCAAACCCATAATTGTCTCAATTTGTAGAGTTCCACATACTCATGTCACCCAAGTGAATTAAATTGCACATTTTGATGTGCTTGACACTGTGTGTAAAAAGGTCAACTACGTTTGCTACTTAAGGACTAGAGTTGTCATAACGGATAACCTGATCCAACCCGGCTCGACTCATCACAGGTTGATCATTTAGTGAGTCAATCCAACTCGGTTCACTTTTTAGCGAATCAAAAAAATTTGAACCTAACCCGATCCACCACGGGTTGACTGGTTACACGGGTTGGCTCACGGGTTCACTTAATAAAAAAAATACATTTTTTTATTTTTTCTAATTCAAAACTAAATTATAATTCTAATTAAAATCTAAATAAACTTTAATACAATCAAAATACAAACCAGAATATAAAAAAATACAAATTATTTATGTGTTGACTAAAAAACAATCTAACATGACCCAAATTTATCCAACTTAATAAAAAACACTTGTGTGACTCTTTTATTTGTGAGTTGGTGAGTCAATACAGCTCACCAGAGGTTCAACCTGGATGAGTTGGGTTCTAGAGCCGGGTCAAAAATCAATCCATATTAAAATTTGTGAAAAGATTTCAACCCGACCTAATTCGAATTCGTGGTGAGTCAGGTTGGTTCGCTGATTTCAACCCATTTTGACCCTATTAAGAACAATTGTTTGGTACTTTAAAATTGAAAATATCATATTTTATATGAAACCAACGAAACCCCCGACTTAAGGTGCACGGAATGCAGAGAATGGTCACAGAATACACACAATGAGATGGAACAGATGTTGTGGGATTGAGAACGATACACATGGCTTAAGGCAAGACAGAATAAACCCTAGTCGTTGTGACAGACCAACATGTGGAAGAAACAATTCCTGCTTTTACCTAACAAAATGAAGAAGAAGGCAAAAAATCTGTGGAGCGAAGAAGAAGACAGGAACACAATTGTGAAATGAAGAACAACAGTGGATGGGAGAAGTGCAGCGAAGAAGCAGAAGAAGAGTGGAGAACGAAACCGCCATTCTTAAAAAAAGAGAGTAAAATTACATAAAACCGCTCTGCTTTTTTTGTTCAAAAATTAAAAACGCGTTTTTCATATGCCTGGCCTGACACGTAGACTTTGTCAACTCTGTTAGAAAAATCTTTGTTAGAATATCATTTCTTTTTTTTTAAATGTTATATTATCATTCATTTTAAATTATACTTTATCTTTTTAAGTTTTAAACAATACACTTGCACTAGAAATGTCATTGGAATAGTAAAAGGTAGAGTGTAAGTATACTTTAAAAAAAAATATTAAGGAATTTAATTGTAATTTACTCTGATGTGTAATTATAAAATTTGTGTAAATAATTTACAATTTTCATTGTTAGGTTGATCTTCGTTGGAGTTCTTAAGTTCTTAAGTAGAAAACTTATTTTATGTATAAGTTTGATTTTCATGCATCATTATTTGGGATAAGTGTTTTGAAGAAATGAATGTTCAATCTTAATTAAGAAATGTGGGATAAGTGTTTTGAAGAATTGATCTTAAACTTGGCAGGGGAGAGTTTTGAAGAATGTGCAGCTAGAGAAGTGAAAGAAGAAACAGGATTGGACATAGGGAAGAGTGAGTTTTTAACAGTAACAAACAATGTGATGTTGGAGCAACCAAAAAAGTGTCACTATGTGACCATTTTCATGAGATCAGTGATGGGAGTGGATGTGGAAGAAGAGCAAGTGCCACAGAATCTTGAGCCAGACAAGTGTGATGGTTGGGAGTGGCATGAGTGGGATCATTTGCCACACCCTTTGTTTGGGCCTCTTGAGAGAATGGTCAAAGCAGGTTTTAACCCTTTTTCTTCCTAATTATGTTTGTTAATGGTGTTTTGTGAGGTGGCTTTGGTGACTGTGTTTGGGTTAGGTTTTGTTTTTATTTTCATGGTTGGAGTGAATTTTGTAGTTCAGTATGACATGCTTAGATTGTTGTAATTTTTTCAGCCTTCATATTTCTTCTTCTTCTTAATATGTCTGTCATTATTATAGGATATAATTTAGGATTGATTGATAGTATTTTTATGGCGCATTTTGTAATTGTTATGAACTTCGATATTATAGGATACATATTTTTGGGTCATGTTGGATTAGAAATTAAAATTTGTTTTCATTTCGAACTTCGATATTATTTGATTATCAAACTTAAAATATATATATATATATATATATATATATATATATATATTAATTTAAATATTTCAATTATTTTGTGTCATATAGAGTTAAAAGATCAATTTAAAATACTATTAAACACTTTCAACTTAATTGTCAGTATAAAATATTATTAAACACGTCAAAAAATTTAACGTAAGAAAAAATAATTATTAAATAATTTTACTATTCGCTATTATTATAAATCTCTCGTACAAAATTGTTACAAGTTATTTAAAAAACTAATTAACGTATTTGTATAAGATGATTGATTTACTTTACAATATAATTGAGTTATTACAAATTCTATTAATAGATGGCATCCATTAGTCTTAGACGGCATATACAACCGTAAGATAATATATTGAATAAGAGTATCACAACAAGATCTATAAAACTTCACTCTCGACTACGATCTTCTTTTTTAATAATACAAACAAATAACATTCAACAAATTCAAAAAATGCATGAATTTATATACAATATAAGAAAATTTTTAAACAGTGAACAATAATTAGCAAGTAACCAATTTAACAAACTAAAAATTATTAATAAAATAATGACTATTATAAATAAAAAATTATAGTTGATCATTAAATTAGTCTTTAAAATTAGTTATAATGTTTTTAGTTATTAAAGAAAATTGATCACTAAATATTAATTTCCTAGGTTTTGGTTACAAAAATAAATTAGTCTTTAATAAATTAGTGACCAATTATCATTTTTTATTTATAATTGTGATTATTTTAGTAATCAATAATTTTTAATTTTATAAATTAGTATCTAAATTAATCACTATAATACTTTTGGTTTCTAAAATTAGTTTATAATTGAGAATTTTCTTTGTAATAATACTCTTATAAATTTATTTCACAAATATGTATATTAGATTTTTCTTGGTGTTATTCTTCGTTACAATCTCAAAATCAAGATTATTTTTACTTGTAGCTTATTTAGAATTGTGCTTGCCAATATTTTGTCAGCCTGGACTAAGTTCTTTTCAAAATAATTAGAGATGAAAAAATAAAAAGCATACCCTTGTAAGTAAAATCTCTAATTGATATTAATTGGTTATCCTCAATGAACTTATGCATGTAGTAGTGGATATAGGTATTTAATTATTCATTTACTAATGAGATAGATACATATATCATGGTATGTAATATGTTATCCATTAATAATTAATAATTACTAAATTTTATTCAAATATTTTTTTAAAATCAAGAAATCAAAATAAACTTATTATTGAAAAAACATTAATAATTGAAGAATCATTTAGAATTTTACTTCATATATTTTTATTTTTTTATTTAGATATATGATATTAAAGTTATTTTTGAAAAACAAAATATTTGGTGTAATTTATTTAAATTTATTTTTTAAAATGATGAAATTTATTTGAATTGTACGAAAATTTATTTTTGAAATTTATTTTAAAATTAATTTTGATATCTAAATTCATATTATAGGCAAATATAAAAATTTATATAACTAAATTAAAATTGTATATTTGATATCCTCATTTTTGAAACTTTTTTTAAAATTAAAAATGTATATAACTAAATATATTTGTCAGTATCTATAAATACTTACAGATAAAAAACATTATAGGCAAATATCCGATAAATAATTAGACGAATAATATACAATAATGAGACAGAAATGAGGATGGATAGCAGATAAGTATTATCCTTACCGAATGAGAGAGAAATGAGGATGGATGGATAGCAGATAAAATGTGATACTTTACAATTCCTAAACATACTCTATAACAATGACCCAGAAAGAATAATATTTTTTTTGAAATAAAGTTAAAGATATTTTTAAATAAAATTAAAGAAGGAAGAATACTCTTCTGATGGCATTATGTTATGTATGTGAACCAGGTCTTGACTGGTGCATACGCATGAATCTTTGTTTTTATTTTTTTTTAAATTATTTGTTGAAAAAAATAATAAAAGTTTATTATATTTGAAAAAAATTAATTTATATAACTTTATTGAGTGTTATAATTACATTTAATTATAGATATAATATTTAGATTAAATTATATCTTTGATTTTCATTTACGTCGTAAAATATCAATTTGGTTTTTTTATATAAAGGCAAAAGAGTTCATACGTATATTTCTTCGTTGCATGCAATTGAGCCCATCATGCAAAAGGTGAAGTCCACGGATAAACATTGATTATCACATGGCATAATAGCTTTGCAAATCTTGCATGTTTTAAGTATGACCCACAAAACACCATTCAAATGTATGCTTAGATAAACCAATCGCATGTAATGAATGTCATGAGATGTACCCATGCCTGATACCACCCAAATAAATTCTTCTCTCTTTTCTTTTCTTTTTCCTTTAAATAAATGTATGAAATCCAAGATCATGCATTGATCATCATGTGAAAGTAAGAAAATAAATCCACATATGCAAGAACATGGCAAAAGTTAGCATACGAAGAATACCCACTCTTAGACCCGTTTCCCGTTTTTGCATAACAAGTTCAATACTAACACCCTCAAGACCAAATGTCTCACATATTTTTGTGCACTTACCTTCTATGGAGTCTAAGATCGTTGCAGTGCTTTCAGTGTTGCTCCTCCTTTTCCTTGGACTGGCTCGTGTGTTTCTCACTCTTCTTCTCGTTGGACACTCCCTACCAGTTCCAATCGCTCCTAGAAGAGACTTAATATTAAGGTTTTTGAAGCAGCTCTCAACCACCTAAGTGCTTTATATTTGTCACAACACCATCACGATTTTCAGAGCAGTAGGACTTCCACAGGAAGCCTTACGGAGCTCTACTTCATTCTGACTGGTCACCTCCTTCTTTTTCCCTAACACACCTTTAGTTGGTGTTGCGACTTTGAGCTCCTTCTAAATGGAAAGTGGTATCGGAGTTCATAGTGGAGGCTTGTTTATTAACGCAAATAGTAATGGTTAGGTTGAATCGAAACTAGAAGTAAAATATTAGGGATATAGGAAGAAGATGGATGGATGGATGGAAAGGTTTAGGCTAATGAACATGAAGGTTCACTATGTTGGTTGAGGCATGAGCTGATAAAGGGACAACCATTTTTTGGGTGGTGGATTGGATGGGGATAATGAAAATGGAGATACTGAGAACTCCAAATACATTCATTCTTTTTTTGTTGGAAACTAGGCTTAAAGGGCTTTCTTTTGATATAAAGAATGTAATTTTTGGACCACTAAGCTAGCTGCAGTATTTTTTGCAAGCCTTAAGCCAAAGGTGTACTATTGACACTCTTTTGTTTGCATTAAATGCATGAAGTTTGGTTGTTGGACGGAGCACATATATCAAGTAAATCAGTCCACCAAATCAACATAATAGTGCTTACACGACTTTTGGTGGTAGTGACCCATTTTCTACTTTTACTTTTCACTTTTTGTTTTTGCTTTTCTACTTTTTCTTACTTTTGATGTACCCAATGTTGTGTTCTTTTTGTTTCTTTCTTTTCACGTTTTCCAGCACCAACACACACACACACACCACTACCACACCAAATCTGATTTTGAAAATACTTTTGGTAGCTTAAAGGTTCAAGAAGCACAAAATAGAAAAAAAAAACTACTAGAATCAAAATAGGGCATGAAACTCAAACAAACATAAAGGAAACTTAACTCTAGGAATCTTCCAGATTCTCACAAATTTGACCATTGCTCATTATTTTGCTCATAACTCTCTCCGCAGAACTCCAAATGTGTTCATTATTTTTTATTGGAAACTAGACGCAAAGGGCTTTCTTTTGATATAAAGAATGTAATTTTTGGACAACTGAGCTAGCTGTAGTTTGACCACTTTGCTGCTAGCACAATTTTTGTGTGGAAGAGAAGTTGATTTGAAAACAAGATAAGAAAGAAAAACACATGAACACAAAAAATAACAATAACATAGGTAAGGACCAAGAAACTTAGCTCTTTTAGAACCAAAGGTCTTGATACCAAATGATAGCCTCCTCCTCAAGCTAGGTTGGGCCAAAGCTTGAAATGGTGACTATGGTGGATGGTGGATGTGTGAAAGCTTGGTGTTGAGAAAAAATTACCCTCGGTTTTGGTGATTTAATGGTGGGATGAAGGTTTTTTGTGGTGATTTAAGAGAGGTTAGGCCAACTATAGCGAAAGGGGTGCTAGAGGGACCTCTTAGGATGCTCTAGCAAGTGACTAAGAGAAGAAGTATGGCTCAAAAATAATTTTGGCAGCATAACATTATCATTCTCAAAGTGAGAAATACATTGTGGAGACACCTCTATTTATAGAGTAAGGTGTCTCCAAAATGGTCTAAAACTCTAGAATACTAACATGTACCAAAACCTTAAAAATGCTATCTTAACATGTGGCAATCCTCACTCTCAGAAAACAAACCACTCATGTGTTGCCATGTGAAAAGCTACTTTATGAATAGCCTCTCCAATAGGATAAGACACATGACCACTACCTATGTAAGAGAACTCTCCATTAAAGAGCTTACCATGTGGCACATGTGGGATGCTCTTCCTAAGCTAGCTTGATTAACATAATTAAACATAAAAAAGTTGCTTAAGTAGATGCATATGATGCTTCCTACTTAAGCAAGATTGTTTTTAAAACCCTACACTACTTGGCCCTTAATACAAGGCCTAAATATTCATAATCTACTAAAGATACTTCATTGTGTCCTAAAAGAAAATAGTTTTGCTTCACCTTGCAAATATGACTCTATCTCTTCATGAAAGTGCTTGGCCATGCTAGGGAGTATGCCATTACATTTGTTCTACTTGCTTTTATTTCAACCTTATCTAAGAACCTTATCACAAGTTAAATACATTCATTTTCATATTCAATCAAGGACATAAACATTTAAGAAGGAAGAATCCTATAACTAAAAATATTACATATTTCTCATTTATTCTATGTGATATATGAATTAAATATTGACCGAGAAAATTATGAGATAAATTTTTGCAAGCAAGACACTTAACAAAGAATGTGGTATTCATTTGTCTTAAAACTAGTAATGGTTTTTGAATGATTGTTTATACACAAGCTAAGATAATATTTTGTAAGAATACATACTAATTATGAGATACCTTGTGATATATCAGTCATGTTTTCCAAGAGTATGTTGGCACAAGCAAGCTTGAAGCAAAGAATTGATAAAGCCATGTGCATGAAGATCTTATGTGTTTGATGAAGATTGATGAAGATCTTTTTGAAGATTAAGTTTTAGTGTGTTAAATTTGTATATAACATGTTAAATGTAATGTGTTAGTGTTATACATTGTTGATAGGCTATATGACATAGGTTAGATGTCTTGTGTGCCTTAGTGTGTCTCTTTTAATATGTTAAAATGGGTTTTAACAAGTTAAAAGGCTTGTTGTATATAGTTTCTGGTATGAATGCATTCAGTCAGTTGAATTATTTTTCAATCGACTGATTTCACTTAAGTCAGGTGAAATCAGCTGACTGTACAGAAAATTCAATCGACTGTTTTCACTTAAACTAGACTATATAAGTTGTGTTTTCGCGAGCAGAGGTGTGAATCTGAGCTTTTCCAAATGAAACTGTGTCATTCATCTCTGAGAAACATTCTCTCTTTACAATACACAGTTGGAACTCGTGCTTTGAAGATCTTGGTTGATCTTGGTTGATCTTGGAGGCATTTTGGCTTGTGAGTAGCTTGAAGAACACATGTATGGTTGGCTAGGGATAGCCACCATCAGGTTTGGATGTTCTTGTGCCTCTGGATGGTTTACCTGATGTGATTTCAGGTCTGCAAGTGTGATTGTTGTAGGTTGTGTGTCTAGATTTTTGTGTGTCAAAAATCTTGTGTGTTTTGGTGTTCAAAAGTGTTATCTTGTTGTGTGATTTGTAAAACTTTTGAATATAGTGGAAACCAGGCTCAGGTTGTCCTGGAAAACTGGATGTAGCTCTGTGATTGAGTGAACCAGTATAAAAACAGTTGTGCATTCTTCTTTCCCTCATCTCCCTCTCTTTGAAACTCTTTAAAAACTCAAGAAAACCAAGCAATTTGATCTTTGGTGTGATTTAATGCGTTCTTGTGTAATCTGAGGATTTATACTTGTTATAAATATTGATTGGAACATGTCTTGTATGTAAAAGATTGTTGTTTGAGTTGAATTCGCGAATTCTGCATTTTGCATAATTCTCCAGTATTTTAGCCGACTGATATGTCTTTTTAATCGACTGTTTCATAACATCAAGAACAATTTAGTCTGCTGTTTTATATTTTAATCGACTGAAAGTGTATTGGTCTGCTGCATTTACATCCAAACTTTCCAGTTCATTAGATTCAATTGAAAAGAGGTTTAAGCTTTCGAAAAAGTTTTATAAAGCCAATTCAACACCACCCACCCTTCTTGGCTAAACTCACCATTTCAAAACTAACAATTGGTATCGGAGCAAGGTTCTTGAAAGGTATTCAAGTTGATCAAAAATCTTTTTGAAATGGCTGAAAGTAAACTCCCTTTTGCTGAAGGTGCATCTATTCATAGACCACCTATGTTTTGTGGCCTAAACTATCAGTTTTGGAAAATAAGGATACAAATTTTCATTGAATCTATAGACAAAGGAATTTGTGATGCAATAGTTAATGGACCATATACTCCTAAATGTGTTGTTGAAAATAAGTAGGTGGACAAGCCTTGGAGTGAATGGAATGATGAAGAAAGGAGAAGAGCTCAATATGATTGCAATGCCAAGAACATCACCACTTCATCTTTGAGTATGGATGAATTTTTTAAGGTCTCTCAATGTAAGAATGCAAAGGAAATGTGGGATGTCCTAGAGGTTACACATGAAGGAACAAGTGAAGTGAAGAGAGCAAGGAAGCATGCTTTGATTCAAGAGTATGAGCTTTTCAAGATGCAAAAAGGAGAGTCCATAGCTGAAGTGCAAAAGAGGTTCATTCACATAGTTAACCATCTCATGGGTCTAGGCAAAGAATTTGACAAAGAGGAGCTAAACATCAAAGTGCTTAAGTGTCTTGATAGAAATTGGCAACCAAAGTGACTGTCATATCTGAATCTAAGGATTTATCCATCATCACAACAACTGCACTATTTAGTAAGCGCATGAGATTGAAATGCAAAGGCTAAGTCAGCTTGAAACAAGTGAGAAAAAGGTAAAATCCATAGCCTTGAAGGCTAGCTCTAAGAAGAGTGATGAAACCGAGGAAGAGGTTGTTGAATCTAGTGACTATGAGAACTTGAATCTACTAGTCAAGAAGTTTGGGAAGTATCTCAAGAGGAAAGGCAACAAAGGTAGTCAAAGGCGGTACAATTCTAAACAAAATGACTCAAGTAATTCTTCCAAATTCTCATGTTATAATTGTGGAAAGTAAGGACATATCAAGATTGAATGTCCTAATGTTAACAAAGAGAAGGAGAAGGTTGATGACACGAAAACAGAGAAAAAGGGCAAGGAAAGGCGTGCCTACATAGCTTGGAAGGACAATGATGATTCAACAAGTACTTCATCTCAGAAGGAAGTGAGGAAGCAAATCTATGCCTCATGGCTCATCCTCATCAAGCCAAGTAAGTTCCTTGTCATCCAAGGATAAGAATGACTATTACCAATTATTGCATGACTTTGAAGAGTTGTATAGTGAGGCAAACAAAATTGCTGTCATAAACAATCGGCTAAATGGATTAAATAGCTGGCTAGAAAACAGAGTTATCCAACTAGAAGCAGAAACAGTCGACTTAAAAACTGATTTCGAACATTTGGAAATGATTTACAGTAATTTAGTCGATTGTTCTGAAAAACAGCTGGCTAGAAAACCTTGTGAAAACTGCACTACTTTGAAAAATCAAGTGAAATATCTTTTGAAAACTTGTGCAAAGTTCACAAGAGGAAAATAAAATCTAGAAACTGTTATTGGCTCTCAAAATTGTGTTTTTGGAAAGGCTGGATTTGGTTATACACCTATCCATGAAAAGAAAGCCAAGAAGTTCTCTAGTTTCTTTTCCAAGAGTGAGCCAAATGCTATGCCATTCATTTCCTGCAACTATTGTATGAAAAAAGGTCATGTTCTTAAGAATTGTCATGTTAGAAAGTATGATGTACCTAAGGGATTTATGAAATGGATCCCAAAAGGATCTAGAAAGGCATAACCATGTTGGACCCAAACTATCAAAGGGTACCATGTAATACTATGTTGTTTTGCAGGTCATAAAACAGGAAAAGAAGGATCTATGGTACCTAGATAGTGGCTGCTCAAGGCATATGACAGGAGATAAGACCAAATTTGCAAAGTTGGAATTGAAAGAAGAAGGATTTGTAACCTATGGAGACAACAACAAAGGAAGAATCCTTGGAAATGGAGTCATAGGCAATGGATCCTCTTTCAACATCAAGAATGTGTTGTTGGTAGAAGGGCTCAAACATAATTTGATAACTATAAGTCAATTATGTGACAAAGGCTTTAAAGTGATGTTTGAACCAAATAATTGCTTGATATATGATGCACATGGTAGAATTGTTTTGATAGGAAAAAGAGTTAACAATATATATCTACTTTATCTGCATCATGCATCATTTAGCATCCATTGTTTGCTTATAAAAGAGGTTGACACTTGGTTATGGCATAGGAGACTTTGTCACATACACATGCAGCATTTTAATTGGCTAAACAGAAAACAGTTCGTTGAAGGACTACCAAAACTTAAGTTTGAGAAGGATAGAGTGTGTGAAGCATGTCAAAAAGGAAAACAGACCAAGGTCTCTTTCAAACCCAAAAATGTTGTTTCAAATGAAAGACCTTTAAAGATGCTTCACATGGATTTATTTGGTCCATCTCGAACCATGAGCCTTGGTGGCAATCTTTATGCATTAGTCATAGTAGATGACTTCTCTAGGTACACATGGACTTTGTTCTTAGCTGCCTAAAATGACACTTTGCATGCTTTTAAAAGACTTTCCAAGATGCTTGAAAATGAAAAAAGTTCTAAGATAGTGTCTATTCGAAGTGACCATGATGGAGAATTTCAAAATGGAAGGTTTGAACACTTTTGTGAAAAGCATGGCATTAAACATAATTTTTCTACACCAAGAACCCCACAACAAAATTTTGAAAGGAAAAACAGGTCACTTGAGGAACTAGCTAGAACTATGTTAAATGAGAATTCACTACCTAAGTACTTTGGGCTGATGCAGTCAACACTGCTTGTTATGTTTTAAATAGAGTGTTGATTAGGCCAATTTTGAAGAAAACACCCTATGAACTTTTCAAAGGGAGGAGGCCTGTTTTAAGTCACCTAAAAGTATTTGGATGTAAGTGTTTCATCTTAAACAATGGTAAAGAAAGTCTTGGCAAATTTGATGTAAAAGCGGATGAAGGTGTTTTTCTAGGCTCTGCTACACAAAGTCATGCATATAAAGTCTATAATAAGAGATTGATGACTGTGAAAGAGTCTATTCATGTTATATTTGATGAAACTAACCCAAAATTGCAAGATCATGTGCCTAAGATTGTAGATGAAGAAGAAACAGCACTGGAAAAGAAATCTGCTACAGAATTGGAATCTGTTGCAGGAAATCAGTCAGCTGAAAAGGAAATTCAGTCGACTGTAAAAGCTGCGGATAGCAACTTACCCAAGGAGTGGATTGAAGCCAGGGGATTATCAAAGGGCAACATAATTGGTGACATAGAACATGGAGTATCCATTAGACGCAAGCTTGCATTCCTTCAACATGTTGCATTTGTTTCTCAAATTGAACCTAAGAATGTAAATGATGCATTTTGTGATAATAATTGGGTTGTTGCTATGCAAGATGAACTTAATCAATTCACTAGGAATGATATATGGTTTCTTGTTCCTAAAACTGATGCAATGATATATTGGTACTAAATGGGGTTTAGGAATAAAATGGATGAAAATGGTAATGTAGTTAGAAATGAGGCTAGGCTAGTTGCTAAAGGTTATAATCAAGAGGAAGGCATTGATTTTGATGAAATATATGCACCTGTGGCTAGGCTAGAAGCTGTGAGGTTATTGTTAGCATATGCATGCATGTGTAATTTCAAACTTTCTCAAATGGATGTGAAAAGTGCATTCTTGAATGGTTTCTTAAATGAAGAAGTGTATGTATCACAACCACCTGGCTTTGAAGATCACCTTTATCCTAATCGTGTTTTTAAATTGAAAAAGGCTTTATATGGTTTGAAACAAGCACCACGACAGTGGCATGAGAGGTTAAGCAACTTTCTTTTATCTAAAGAATATGCTAGAGGTGTTGTTGATAAAACACTTTTCACCAGAAAGCATGCAAGTGATGTAATACTTGTTCAAGTATATGTGGATGATATAATCTTTGGATCAAATAATAACTCCATGTCTGAAGAGTTTGTTGCAACTATGTAGGGAGAATTTGAGATGTCTATGATGGGTGAGCTAACCTACTTCCTAGGGCTACAAGTGAAGCAACTCAAGCATGGAACATTTTTAAGCCAGTCAAAATATTGTTTTGATCTACTGAAAAAGTTCAAAATGGAGGATTGCAAAGAGGCTGCCACTCCAATTACTACAAATTGCCTTATGGATGCAGATGAGGCTGGAAACCAAGTTGATTCAACCAAATATAGAGGGTTAATTGGTTCCTTGCTATATCTATTTGCTAGTAGACCGTATATACAGTTTGGTGTTTGCTTGTGTGCAAGGTTTCAATCAAATCCAAAGGAATCACACTTCAAAGCTACAAAACGGATTCTCAAGTATCTGAAAGGGACAACTAATGTTAGATTATAGTATCCTAATGAATATAACATTGTTCTTAGTGGTTTTTCAAATTCTGACTATGCAGGGTGCAAATTGGATAGGAAAAGCACAAGTGGTACATGCCATCTACTTGGATCAAGCCTAATCTCATGGAATAGCAAGAAGCAAGCATGTGTAGCACTCTCTACAGCTAAGGATGAGTACATAGCAGTTGGACATGCATGAGCTCAAAGCATATGGTTGAAGCATCAACTTATGGATTATGGTGTAAAGCTAGAGTCATAGCACTCTCTTTATTGTGATAATACAAGTGCAATCAACCTAACCAAGAATCCAATCCAGCATTTAAAACTAAACACATTGAAATCAAGCATCATTTCATAAGAGATCATATTCAAAAAGGTGATATTGAAATCATGTTTGTGAAAACTGAAAATCAATTGGCAGATTTATTCACTAAACTACTTGCACGTGATAGATTTAATAAGCTTAGAACTGAATTAGGTATTCTTGACATGAAGAATGTATGTTGATATCTGTTTGGCTTGTTAATCTTATTAGATCATGTGTGTTGCACTTAAAATGACAAAAATCTGCATAATTTGAAAACTGCTAGTATTTCAGTGAGTTAAATTTGCAATTTCAACACATAGATTTCATTTCAAATGTCAAAATCTGCATAATTTGTATTCTGGAACTGTTTCAATATGCTAAATCTCACAAAATAGCACATATATTTGATTCAAATTGATCTGGTGTGAATTTCGTGAAATCTGAAATTTTTAGTCAGCTAAAACTTCAAATTTAACACATAGATTTCACTTAAAACTACCACTGCACCAAAAAATAGTTTTTTGGTACAGTTTTAGTCGACTAACTCTGTATTTTATGTGTTAAAATCACTTATGCTGATGTGGAATTGCTTGAATTGATTTTAATTTATTGACCCAATCAAAGTATGCAACACATGATTGTTTTTGGACTGTAGCAACATCATATAACAACTATTACATCAACTAAAATCAACTTTTCAAATTACATTGACCATAAAGTGCTTTAATTACATGATTTCCAATGTGCATGCATTAGATGTGAACTGTTTGTGAGTGGATTGTTCATAAAACGCATGGGAAACACATCATTGCATCTCTGATTCAGATTCCCTCACATTCAATCGCTGTGATTTCCTGTATTGCATTGAAAAACAAAATATCTGCACAATTTAATTGACTGTTTTCGAAAATCAACATGTTGATTCTATAAATACTTGCATAAGCATCATGCATTGGAATTCTCATTTACTACTAGGAGCCAAACCTATATTTCACCATGCCTAGAAGATCACGAACAACCCCCTCAGATGATGAAAGCTCCACCCCACCTACTCCATCCTCTCCAAATGCCATGAATCAAGGAAGGCTTGAGATATGGTTTGAAGGCCATGAAGACAGAATTCAAACCTTCTTGATTGAGATCAATAGGAATCAAATCATCCTTCATAAGGTGATTAGTATGTCATGGCTAAGGGCAGAGAATTTTGGCAACCTTGAGTAACATCTCAAAACCCAAAAATTGAAGCCATTCCTTGAACTTTCGGGCAAGGTGTATCTGGACTTAGTGAAGGTGTTCTATGCCAACCTCAAGTTCAGCAATGGCGTTCTCAAATCAAGTGTCAAAGGTGTGGAAATGGAAATCACTGGGCAAACATGGAAGGATGTGGCTGGCCTAAGGCAAAGAGGTGTGCAAGTCTGCAAAGGAGAAACTAGTGCAGTGGATGAATTCAACAAAGTGCAATACTTCAACCAATGTGTGAAAAATCAAGGTGAGCAAGCTAGAAACTTCCATGTGGGAAGGCTTCGTGTGGAGGAAAGATTGCTAGCCATGGTGGTGACCAAAATCATCATGCCTAGGGGGAGCAACCATGCTATCTTGAATGAAGGTGATCTAGTGGTGATGTACTGCATTCATAATAGGGTGATGGTGGACTGGACCTACACAATTTGAGATCACATGATGAAGGCAAAGAGGCTCATGGATTTCAAGCTTCGATATGTGGTGCTCATCTCCAAGTTCATTGAACATTTTGGTATGGATGTGGAAGGAGAGCTTGAGGAGTCTACTTGCCTTTTCAATCATGTTTCGACACTGAATATGCACAAGATGGGATTCACCAAGGTAGGCAACACTTGGCTAGTTGAAGGAGATCAAGGTGCAAACATTAAAGTTGGAGCAAATGATCATGAAACGGGAACTAGTGGAGAAAACCAAGAGCAAGATGAGCCATGTAACATCCCGTCAGGATATTACGAATTTTTAATAAATAAATAAACAAAAATCATAAGCAGTTCTTTAAATAATACCTCATTACCCAAAAACGCGGGAAATTTAAAATTTTATTACTGCCAAATATAATTCCAAAACCATAATTTATAAAACTGAAATAATAAACAACACGTCTCATGAGAGTTTACAAATTATTTCCAAAAACACAAAACATAAAATGCTCCCCATGCTATCCCCGCTCCGTGGCTAAGCCTCACCAGCACCACCTGAATCAACATCATCTGCTCACGTGTACCGCGCACACGATCATCGCCAAACACAAGCAGATAGGGTGAGCTTAACAGAATAAACATACAAATATATTCATATACATATATAAGTCACTTATATACTTCATGCAACCCGCCAAATAAAAACCCTCCTTCGATTCCCTCTCCCCTAGCCACAACCAGGTCATTCATGTTCTACCTCTTTTAGTGATTACCCCAAGGTGACTTGTTGCCATACCTATCGGTCACAACCGATGGAGCACGTGCGGGAACCATTGCTACAGATCATACACCGTAATGCCAAGTGGAGTTCCCAAATACGAACGTAGTTCATAACGTCCCAAGACTGCCAAACTCATCGGCTATCTACTGAGGAGGGCAATCCATCTAGACCCATCCGTACTGGCCACAACCAGCACACTCACACCGACAACACTCGCCAACCCGAGCTCAACTCAAGGGTTCCCCGTGTTCATCCGCTATCCCGAGCTCAACTCGAGGGATGTCATTTTGAGCTCAACTCGAGGAATGCTACGTGCTTAACCCCTATCCCGAGCTCAACTCAAGGGATACGTTCTGAGCTCAACTCAAGGAACACCAACAATCCCACCTTTGAAGCACCACCAAAAGCCTTATAGATCACACATTCAGAAATCCAGCACCCAAGGCTGCAGTAGTCAAATCGCCTGGCGAGGGACACGTACCGCCAAGCGCTACCAGCTTCTAGACCGCCTGGCGGGTGACACGTATCGTCAAGCGCATAGTGCCTTTGATGCTCACTGTTTGCAGGTGTCGCCTGGCGGTATGCCCCTGGCCACCAAGCGCCTCACACCTCTGATGCCTCTACTCTTGTCGTTGTCGCGTGGCAGAACATGCCTTGCCGCCAAGCGTCTAGTGTTCCAGTCTGCTTCTGTTTAAGCAGATTCCACCTTGCGGTCCACATCCTGTCGTCAGGCGCCACACCAGTACTTGCATAGTACTGGTTCTGGTTTAGAATCAGGGGTTGTATCTCAGTCTCTTACATACATATTTACTCCACCAGTCCAGTCCTTATTTCGTGGCTCAATATAAGCACCTACAGTACACTATCCTACCCATAATTACTATACACATAATTTTTCACTCCCCATAATCTCCTTAAACTCTTTAGTGGCTCCTATTATTGAGTTAATTCCATACCTCATCCCGTTCATCCAAACCAACCATTACAATTAATTCAGGCGCCACTATACCACACAATTGAACTTCTAATTCAGTTTATCTTGAAATATAGATTTATCCCCTAACTAACCCATTCAGGCTTATCCATCTATCTCTTGTAAAAGTACTGATTAACACTTAACTCTCACAGTAGCAGTTCCTCACCATAGGTGATGAAGGATTGACCCCAACCAAGGATGAAGGCACATGCTTAAGAAGACTAAGCATGTTTAGAAAGGAAGTTCACTAATCCTTCATCCCTTTCATTTGTGTTTGTTATTTTTGATTCCCTAAGT